>Ga0325411_1006158_pt1 | contig 13194 bp, 10 predicted proteins | sample PopdelMetagenome_13_FD_206181 | JGI IMG/M metagenome (GOLD analysis project Ga0325411, IMG submission 206181) | Populus deltoides microbial communities from Bellville, Georgia, United States - Xylem-PdIQD-R4 | ecosystem: Host-associated > Plants > Phyllosphere > Stem > Wood/Secondary xylem... | reverse complement strand
AAAAAAAACATGTTGAGAAGCAATACCAAATAAAATATAAATCTCTCAACGAAACAATTTCTTGAATTAAGTTATGAAGTGATCAAAACGTTGTGTAATTCAAACCCCCGTCTAATTAATTCATGTTCAATATTCAATTTAAATATGAACAATGTGGGGGTTTAATTGCAAAATATACTTTTGAGAGAAATCAAATTGAGAATATGATAACCTTCAAGGGGTATATTTATCCTCTCCCTTTTTTGATATAGTCTTGACGTCTTAACTGGTGTCAAATTTAAGGATTTTAGCTGTCACCCCTTCACATGGGAAAAGAAGTAAAGAAAAACCATTGATTTTGCTTATTCTTTTCTCAAAAAAAAATGAAAAAACTATGATATATAATTCATAGGCTATAGTTGTCTACCTGTTTTAATCTAATGATTAATCTTGCTTAGGATGGACGACTTTTCTAGCTAATCATATTCACCATTCAAGATAGAAAAACAATTATTAGACAATTGACATTAAATGAATTTTAAAAATAACCTGTGTCTACAATGTGATTATTCAAGTTGAACGAACTTGAGTTTTAGCGCGTGAATTCCTTTTTTTTTTTTTTTTTTTGCTATTGGAAATTTTAAATTTTAAGTGATTAATGTTTCATGTGATGTTTTTCTAGTGTAAATTTAGTATTGTGTTTATGTGGCAATGTATTTTTTAAAAGTATTTTTTTAATTAAAATAATATTTTATTTATAATATAATTTTTTTATTTTTTATATCAATACATTAAGACCATAAAAAAACATATAAATTATATTAATTTGATGTTTTTAATGATTTTAATGTATTGATATAAAAAATAAAATATATAACAATCAAAAGATTGATGATCAAATTTAATATAATCAACAAATGACAAGATATTTTTGAATTTTTTATAATTTCTATAAATTGACAAAATAAAATAAAAATATTTTTAAAAAAAATAAGTTAAATTTCTCTTTGATCGAAAAATATTTTATATTAATTAATTTTTCTAATAATAAATAAACATGTAAAAGTTTAAATAGTAAAAATCACTTTTCATAAAACTAAAGCACAATTTTAACAGAATTTTCATTTTTTTAAGGTTGCTTTACATTTAATTAGCGTAACCTTCACAATATATATTTTTTTCAATTCCAAGGACTGCACCATTCCTAGTACTGTTAACACAACTACTTGAAGTGTACTATTTATGTAATTTTTGTCTACCTGTGGGAGTTTGCTTCTTTTCTTTTTTAATTTCAGATGGGCTATTTCGGGGGGGAAAACTTATTTATATCATGAAAGTATCTTTGTGTCATCACATACGATGAGAAGAAATCAAGCAGGCCCAGAAACAGTTAAATGCATGTTGAGTTGACAAGTGACAGAGGCAGTGAAGTTGCTGTGATGAAGAAAAGAAAGAAAGAAAGAAATAACAAGGCGTAAAATACAAGCGATAAACACGGGAGAGCTTCAGTTTAAGATTTAATATGGCCCTCTGTGTGTGTGTGTGTGTGTGTGTGTGTGTGTGTTACTGACTGACCCATTTTGTCTTTGCCATGTCTTGATTCTCGTGTATGTCTCTAGCCCTCTCTCCCTAGAAGCTTTGTAACTTGAAATCAAACCCTTTTCTTTCTTCTCTTCCTCGCTTTCTTTTCTTTTCTCTCTTGCTTTCTTGAAAGATAAAAAGAAACGGACTTTTGAAGTGAAAAGAGAAGAATGACACCTATCCAATCGAGGGAGGCAGATGTGTCCTCTGATGTTTTTCACTGTTGTCAAGTAAAGAATGGCAGGGAATTATTGGGGAGGGTCTCGCTATTTTCCTCCTGTAAGTTTAGTCGTGTATAGGTTTTTTAAAACCAAGTTTAAAAATAAAACTAAAACTATATGATGACACCTCATATAGGAGTTTGAAACTAAAACATACTTGATAAAAAAAATCTATAAAACAGCTATTTCAAGTGAATTTCTCTAGAAAAACATTTCTCATCATCTATGAATTGCGGAACTTGCTTTAATGTAAAATCCCATGCTTAACTACGATTTCAATCCTTGACATTGTATAGCCTATAATAGCCACCTGAAATTCCTATAATAGCTACGATTTTAATGTAAAATCGATACTCTTTCTTCCTTTCCTCACTTTCTTTTCTTCTCTCCTGCTTTTCATGAAAGATGAAAAGAAATGGACTTTTGAAGTGAAAAGAAAAGAAAGACATCTATCCAATCGAGGGTGAGGGGGAGGGGGAGGTGTCTGATGGTTGGGAATTATTTCATGGTCTTGCTGTTTTCATAATATAATTAAATAGCTTTTTATAATCTACAGTCTCGTGGGAAAGGAACATTGCAATTTCTCAATCCACACACATCTGAGGAACAGAAGCACATATACGTGTTTTTTAAAGCAAATCACAGTTTGAAACACGGCATTACCGCCGCGTAGATAAATGGGCACTTAAACCATCCCACTTCGATATGTGGAAAAGCTGATTACAGTAACTTTGAAGTGTTGAGTCAAGAGGTTAATGAATTGGATACAAGAAGAGAAATATCCCATTAATAATACTTTTGAGTGAAAATGGCATGGTCTATCTATAGTTCAATTTGATTGTGCGAAAAATCGTACTAGAATACCTTAACCACTAACACTAATCAGCATTGAAAGCAACACAATAACCGTGGGACTGTTTCCAATGAATCGGAATGCCCCAGCGTGACGGGTACGTGCAGTTGACTGAAACTACATTAACCAATATCCTACACAGAACGGCACACTAAGCTGCTATATTATATTCAAGGAAGGCTTTCCCTGCTTCATTGAATCAAGGACTTTCCCTCCCACCAAGTGTTATTAAACCTGGCCAGCTTGACGAGTCAATCTGATGACTTCCTAACCAGCTTCTAACCAGTAGACTAGGCAAGTCCAATCCACGACTTGTAGTCAAAATTGATATAAACCGAATAGTTGGGAGACATTTTTTGAGGTTAGCCCTATTTGGTTTAGGGCAACATGTCCTTCCATGAAGAATAATTAGAGGCTAAAGAAAGCCAGAACCAGACTATAATGTCATGTAAAAGAATTGGATTGATCAATGATTTACAAGTTGTTTTACATGTTTGTGCGTGTGAAGTAGGATATGCCCAGTGAGAATAGAACTTTGTTTCAAGCTTGTCATGTACATGGTAGAATATAATACAGAAGGCATGCTGTAGACCATACAATAAACATTACCATTATAGCAATGGCGAACAGGAAGTGACTACTGAAACAGATATACCTCAAGCTTTCTTCTGGGAAAATTTTCATAGCAACCCTGAAGGGTATTACAGCTAAATCCTAGCTCCTGTTTAAGTCAAAAAGCCTCTGCATTCTGTAACTCAAATGGCTGCAACTGTTCACAAATCAGAAGTAGAGATTGTTAGATAAGGTGATATTTAAGTTCAGCAAAACAACTGAAAATCTATGAAGGAATATGATTTTTTTTTTCTTTTTTCCAGCTAGCCCTCTATATCCTCAGAGCAGCATATCTACCACCATCAACGAGCTCAAAACCATTCTTTTAAAAAGGAAAACAAAAGTTTATATAGTCATCTATTATGGAAATTTAGTTTAATTTCAAGTCTACCAAATTGTTAGGAAACAAGACATTCCAGTGTACGTATATATCTATGTGCCATTCTCAACAGTTTCTAATAACATCTAGCCAAATGTGTGAAGCCTTCAGCACTCGGGCGATAATTGCTAGACTGGAGAACAACACATGGTAATAAAAGTGAATGGAAACTTTATATTTCATGCCAACTTGAAAAAAGATCTACTTAAGATAATAAAATTTTGGAAGTTTGATGGGAGAATTATATTGAAGACCTTCCCTAACAGTCACGACTCACCAATTTTTGGATTGGTGATGATCAAAAGATGATAAAGACAAAATATGCATCATGCAACATTAAGAATTTTGCTATCAACTTAATCAATATAGCACGTGTGGAAAAATAAATACTTACACTAAGAATTAAAGTGAGGCTCAAAAGAGTAAAGATGTTTGTTTGTTCATGTGTTGGATTCTACTGCAAAAAGACTTCTCTGTTCATCTGTTGGATTCAACAACAATCGGCAGAACATCCATGCTGCCCCAACCACTGATAAAAGAGATAGCATCGCCAAAAATCCAAAATGTGAAGCATCATTTGCTATTATTGCAACTCCCAACATTACAGACTCTGCCAAACTTGCAACAGAAACTTCTGTTGTGCCTATAAGATTTGCTTTGGATGTTGGGATCCCAGTTTGAAGAATCTGTGCTCCCACAACATCATATGACATGTGTCCCAGCCTTGATAGTACCTGCATATAGAGGTTGATCAATTTTTTTCTCAGAAACCTGAACTAACAGCTTAGTGTTAATGAAAAGCAAGAATTTATGGGCAGGGACACGAGCATCATCTATCAGCATCAACAGCATGTGTTTGTTAAGGAATTCTAAAAGATTTGATTTACTTGATAAGTTTATAAGAAGTTTTCCATTTTGATAAATTTTAAAAGTATACGTGCGATAGCAATTCTGAAGTTAGAATTGAAAACAAACACACAAATAAATGAAAATGCTTACAATCAATCCCAAGAAGAAGAGTACAGGGCTCTGCTGAGAGAGAGACCCACTCCAATACACAGCAACAGCTAAGGAGAGAAGAGAAGCCTGAAATACAAGTCCAGCTGCTCCAGCCTGGTTGAAGACAGAAAACTATAAGAGCCAGAGCAGAGCAGCAAATACTAGGTGACTTGTAACAAGTACAACAAGCAGAGGATGTAACCTTTAAAATGCCAAGTTGCTTGACCAAGGTTGCTGACAGAAATGTTGCTGCAACACCCATGAAAGCACATAATCCACTGAAGCCCCCTATTACAGATGGATTAACTCCTGTTGAACAATATGGTTTCTTGGAGTTAGCATGGAATTCAAAGAAGTCAGAAAATGGTTTGATACAGAAAAGCTCATAGACAATTTGAAGTGAATCTCCAAGTATCAGCATTTCAAAACCAAAAGAAAAATGAAATTGTGTCAGTGCATGAAAATCACTTCTTTTGCTTTCTGCTGACATAGCAAAGTTTGCAGTGACTAACTTCATTAAATAAAGCAAAAACAACCATCCAATACAATGACTATAGTTTCTAATCAATGTATACACGTGTGCATTTGAACAAAGAAGATGATTGCATATGGTGATTTAAGAAATCAAGTATAGCACAACAAAATCTCAGTGATGATAATTGTAAAAAGCCCTTTTAAGACTTGCCTAAAATTCTCTAATAATAAAGATAATTGCATAATAATTGTGCAAAGAGTTTGTAAAGTACCACGCTGTGTCAAAAATGCTGTCATCAAACTGCTTGGAGCAAGAACAACATTGAAGAAGAGGAGCACGTAGGCAAGGCTTGCAGGAAGAACGGGCTGCTGCATGTATTCCTTCCACCCAAGCTTGATAGTTTCCAGACCTCTATCCACTGTTTATTCAGAAAACAAATCCATGAAGTTAGCTAGAACAGTGACCTAACTTGAGAATGTCAATGGCATTAACTTTTACCTATACTGCCAGCATCAACCACAGCTTCTTCAGAAGATTGTCCACAGCAGGTTTGACAAGATCTTGGACGGTCAAGAACCCCGGTGGCTAGCTTGTTGGTTAACCATGTGAGACCAATCTGAAAAATGGATTCAGGTGTCAGAAATGACAGCAGAACACTCTTTAAACTAGGAAGATAGCAGGAAAGTGATTACCATGACTGGTAACGACCAGATCATTGAAGCAGCAGCAAACTTCAAGCAAGTCACTGGCTCATATTTGGAGAGAAGAATTCCAAATACTGATGCTCCAGCTATCTGCAATCATGTGTAATGAGAGACCTACTAGTAGTAAATTTCCATAATTGATTCCTATTATGAAAGTTCAAATTGATTTTATGTTATATGTCTGAAGTAGCAATGGAAGTGAACTGATTTACAGTTACATGCAGTTCATGGCATATGTATTGAGAAACTATACTATTGTCATACTTATACAAGTCCATGCACACCTCACAGATAAGATCAATTCGATTAAGAACAGCATTTGCTTGTGCGAGTGCAATAGGCCTATTCATTCCTGCTAACTGTACACACAAGGACACTGCATTAGAGATTGCTAAAGTTTCCAGGAGATTGAAACAATAACCATTAAAGAATCTGGCAATAATGACTGCACAGAAAGACAATACCAGTATGACCCAATCACGCTCCACAGCAACCCCTGTAGCTACTCCACATAGCCTCTCGATAGCCCCCGCTAAAACAAGTACGATAAACCATGGACGGAGAAGAACAGATGACACAGAAGTAGGAGAAACAGTATGTGCATGAATTATCATTGTTGCAGATAACAACTGTGCAGCTGCCTGACATAAACAGAATAATAAAGAAAAGAACTGCAAGAGATAGTCTATATCCAGCTAGGATGTATGGTGTTATAAAAATTACCTGGACAACATTTAAACCCATATATGCAGGTACTCTGGGAGAATAATCCATGAGTTTGCCAACCAAAGGGCCGCCAACAATTATGGCAAGCTGTTTAACACATTGCTAGTTAGAAAGTATTCCTGAAGCTACAAATAAAGGAATCCAGTTTAATGTATTGCAAAATCACAACCTTACTGAAGAAACACATGACCGCCACTGGTAGAAGGCTAGGATGAAGCAACGCAATAGCAGAAGGCCAAGCAAAATTCCACAGCTGTTCCACTAAATTTCCAGCTAGAGAACTAGCATAAAGTGCTGCAACACACAAGTCTTTCATGTTATGATGATCTTACATCAACTGGATGCATTTCTATTTTAACAGGACAAAAAAGCATCATCATGCAAAACACAGCCAACGATTTTGATAAAAGGTGAAGAACTATTATAAGGACACGAGTAGACCAGAGAAACAAAACACCTTCTGAGCAGTAAAGCTGCAATATCAGGCAAATTAATGGTCTTCCACCATTAGGTTCCAATATAGAATCACCTAGATGCTGATTAAAAAAAACTTTAATTTTTCTTAAACAAAAAAATTATAGGATCAAAATCTGATTTCAACCTAAGAGACTGGGATCTCCAATCTGCATGACACAAAGGAGCACGTCAACATCATTTCAGAAAGCACCAGTGGCACATGACACAGGAAACTGAGGGCACAAATATGATTAGGGAGAATGTAACACATAGTTTGACTCTAAGCACATTCACATCTTTCAAGCTAACAATAGTGCTTAGTTATGTAGAGGCGGAAGAGCCTTAAACTTACCATACAATCCAACTGGATGGGCTGGAGTTGCTGCAAGGGCATTCTGCTCCTCCTCTGATAAAACCTAGGACAAAAACAACAGAGCAATGAGAGAATAATATGCTGATACTTGAAAATCATCATATGGAGAGGGATCTCAACTTAAGAATCAAATAACAAAGGAACATAAAAGCCAACAGACATACAGGCAACGCTGTCAAAACACTATCCACATAAGTTGTCTCAGCTAGTAAGCTAAGAGATTCACTCTCAAGGATATCTGTTTTGAGATGAACAATGGGGGTTGAACAGTCACACTCGGCAGCCGATAAATCTTGTGGTGCCTCATCCTCAGTGAGAACATTGCTCAAGTGCAAGTCAGTATTTGTAATTGAGCACCTTGAATTTAAATTCCTGAACCTGCAAAATTAGTTGTAATATTTAATTTGCTTATTAGAACATTTATCAAACACTTGATTTTCCAGCTGATTCAAGCAAAATTTGTGCAGGTTTCTAAATTCTCAGCATTATTCCTATCAGCTGGGCTTATAGAGACATCGAGAAAAAAAAAAATATATATATATATATAAGGCATAAAAATTTAGAACCAGATGTTATAAGCAGCTAAATATAGGTCCAGAAGAAAGAAAACTTTTTCTTAGCAATTGCTTAGAAAAAAACTTAAAGCAGCCCAATTGTTAAGTTCTTCCGGTTTCAAAATGTAACAATTCAATTCAAGTTAAATCAAATAACAGAATTACGCAATGCAATATACAAACTGATATCCAATATTTCCCTTTCCTCATTTGCATTTTATCAGCAACCAAACACTACACAACTTTCAAATTTCACCATTTCCAGGAAAAATTACAAGCCAAAAACCGACTAAATCTCCAAAACCCAGATGAGCAAAACTCCCAAGAATCAATAATTAATCCTCAATATACCCAAATTCTCTCATTTCCTTCACTTACTCAACAACCAAGCACACCAAACAAAATCCAAATATCTAATAAACAAAACTACCTGCAAGAACTTGAAGCTGAATCTAAATTCAACCATCTTCGATCATTGATGCTATAGCGAACTCTCGAAGCAGATGATGGCAATAAAGAGGCTTTTCTAACAAAGAATCCATGAAAATTGAAAGACTGTGAAACTGTGACCATAGCCATGACAAAGACTTCAACTTTAACAAATTCAAGTTAACAAACTTGAAGAAAAAACAATTAGTACTGTACAAGTCTTGAATACTCATGCAGCCTTGAAGAAATTCAAAATTCAAGGACCCTTTTGGCTAAATTTTATTGGGTTTGGTTTCATGAGAGAAATAAAGGTGTCAAGTTTTGATAATCAGAGAGTAAAAATGTGGTCTTTTTGATATGGGAATTCTAAGGATGAAAGGTTTTTTGATGGGATTAGGTGAAAGAACAACCTTATCTATGTGGACTATGGTGGCTTTGTTTTGGAATACAGGCGGACAGTTCAACTTCAAGTGGGAGTTTGCATGCTGCTTGCTTTGCTTGCTTGTGTGGCTACTAGTTTCGATGACTCGCTCACTATTGCTTTTGGGTTTTTTTTTTTATTATTATTTTATTTTAGAAGTTTCTGTGGGCTAGGTTTTGGTGGGCTCTTAGCTGCCAACTAGAATTTGCCATGCTGCCATTCAAAGTTTCACAAAAATTAAGGACTTTGAGCATCAAGACCAAATCGCAATATTACAGCAACCTTCGTTTAATTGAATTTAATTCCAAAAGTTTTAATGAATTTTTATATTTATGATTATATTATGGGTAAAAATTGAATTTTAAATGAAATTTAATTTTAAAAAATAATATAAAAATGAGTTAGAGGTCTATCTTTATGATTTAAATAGGAGAATTAATATTAAAATTAATTATTTTTTTAAAATACTCATATATCCATTACTTTACAAAAAAAACCCTTTAAAAGAATAAAGTGAAGATGACAAAGGTAATATAAAAAATAAAATGAATTAAAATTTATCTCTTTCAAATATATAAATTTAATTTATTTACAAATTGAATTCAAATATAAACTTATAATTAAATTCAATTATAAAGGAGAATAAGTTACAAATAGCATGTCAGTAAGAAAAAAAAGTGGCAACTATGGAATTTTTGGAATTTAAGTATATGGTTATAAAACTTGATATGGATAAGACCCGAGTTATTATAAGTTAAGAGGATTGAATTTCAAATAATTATCAAAGAAAAATCAAATAATATTATTTTAACTAATAGACCCAATTTAGACTTAATTAATCAAATTAACCTAGTTTTTAAATAAGTTAGATAGATTTTTTTTTAATCCAAGATATTTCATGTCTAAAATTAAATAGGTTGACCTAGATTTTATAATTAAAATTTTGATTTTTATAATTATAATTTTGACTGTGGGAGCGCTAATCATATGCGTACATACTGTTGTTAGATAGGCTATTTTGAATCTTTGATATAGGTCATTTTATTAAAATGTGTTTTATTCCTCAATTGGGTTCTATATGTAAAAGTTTGTCTCACTAAGACCGTAGCACACTGAGCCCTGCCTTCTAAGATACTGTTTGGGAATTGTAGCACACTGTGTTTTTTTATTAAACCACACTGTCAAACACGCTTTAAAAGAAAGCAAAAATAACTGAAGATTTGTCTCACTAAAAATAGATTTGGTCGATGAAGGATGTTGTTGAAAATCTCCATGTATAGAGATTAAGCCATGTTTAGGAGCAAGCTTTAATGTGCTCCTCTGGTCTTGATCCCACTAATTAGAAGGCTATTTATAATTATATTTCATGATTTTTTAGATAAATTAAAGTGTGATCCTTTTGAGCTGATGATGGGGTTAAGGAAGGATCATCTTACTGATTATTTTCAATCCTGGTACTATAAGGAATTAGTGGCTTTCTTTTGTGGTAGGTTTATTTGGTGAAGAAAATTTGAAACAAAATTTAATTTAATAGTTTTTCTAGGTAAGTGTTTGTTTTGTGATAAATATTTTCATATAAATTATTTTATACTATTTATACTATTTAGACATGTTATTTTTTTCTCTTTTAAAAGAATATTATTCTCTATTGTTAATTGTAAATGGTACTAAGCGGTGTTAAAGATAATAATAGATTTTTCTTTAAATTAGAAAATATTGAGAGGTTTATATATATAAATCTTTTCCATTAACTAATTATTTTTCAATATTTATTTTGAAAACATTTTCCAAAAAAAAATCTCTTTTGTTTAAAACAAACATTTTTTTAAAAAAAAATTCAAAACACAACATTAATATTAAAACTCGTAAAATTAATCAAAATATATACAAATTATTGATCCAAACACTCATAATAATTAAAAAAAAAACACCCTCAAATCACAACATTTCTTTAAGATCCTAACAACAATGCCATACCCCTCTCCTAAAATTTCCAAAAATTCCTCAGACCCCTTTCCAAAAATTCCTCGCTAAGAAAGCCATTCACAGGAGTAGAAACTGTAGCATTAAAAATGCGTTGACATATCCATCCTCTCCAACGCGAGCCAAAAACCATGCAAGCAATAACCTCATATATATATATTCTCAGATAACAGAATCAAAAGCTTTATGAAAGTTTAATTTTGTTAGTTAAAAGGAAATTAAAAGACAAAAGACGAAAGGACTAACTAATAAAATAAAACATATATGGACTAATTAAATTATAATTTAATCAAATAAATATGTTGCTTGCTCTCTCTTGCAAGCTAGATACATGGATGTGTGAAGATTAAGGTGGGCACAGTAATTACAAAGACAAATGCCAAGAACAACAGGCCCGTACGTATTCATGATCATAATGGCAGTTTGGCAAGCCATCCATCTCGGTCGATGAATGATGATTTTGAAAATTTCTCGAGTTGACTTCCATCGAGTTTCTTTTCCCATGGAACACGCTTTGAAGTATCTGATCCTGCTCCCTTACAATCAATCTCCGCAAAGGTGAAATTACTCCTAGAAAAAATTAGCAGTAACACCAAATCAGAAAATACATATGTGGATTCTTCTTTAGAAATCTTAATTGATTAATTATTAAATACGTGCAAAATCAATAAACTTACTCCTGTCCTGGATATTGCCAAGCATCCCAGCCAAGGGGCTGAACCACTTCAGACAAAAACGTGCTTTGAAATATCACTGTTGCATATGGTCTATAAGCTCTCCCAAGGTAAGCTTGTAAACCTTGAAGTCCAGTGACAGTGCAATTACTAAATACGAAACCATTAGTCTCAAAAGGAAATTCTCGACCTTGAGCTGTTATAAAACCATCACCAGTGACATTTATTGAGCAACCCTGCATGAATCATCCATCAGACACATTATTTTATGGTTCGATTTATTTTCTTCAATATCTAATCAAGTGTGTGTGTGTATATATATATATATATATCCTTTTGAAGTATTTATGTGACTTATGATTTTAGTTCGATACATTTTCTTGTGTTATGCGGCAGAGGAGCACTTAAGGATTGGTTGAACTATGAATGAGATGATTTTGTTGTTGAGATTCCTTCTCGAAAAGGCAAAATGAAATTCCATACATAAATAAAGATTATTCCGTGGCAAAACTTACCTCATAAAAAGATTTGCCAGCACCAAATATAAAATCTACTGCTCCTTCAATGTAGCAATTAGAGAAGTAATGGCGGCCTAGGGCATCCCATATTGTATCTTGAAACCCTAGAAAAGCACAATTATAGAAAGCAGTCTTATCTCCATAAATTACTGCTGAAACCGCCGGAACTGCACTGAGGTTAAATGAATTCTGCTTCGTCGGTAAACAAGCAATGATTTCATCAGTTATCCAATTTGTGCTTGTATAATTTCTGAGTAATGCTATGCATACATACTCTTTATACACAAAAAAAAAACTCATATAAACACATATTCGTTCTTCGTTTTTTCCATAAAAGATCAATCATAAACACAAATTTTATTATTAATTAGTGAAAACGATATTGCTAGTGTATGATGAATTGGAAAAGCTGAAACTTTTACCTTGAAGGTTATACCCTTTGCAACAATATTGGTTGGTCGAGAGGCAAAAGTAGCGCTAAGATCAGTTCTTTCATGTGCATCATAAGTAATCGTTGTGAGGCTGCTATCTTGTCCTTCAAGAAAAATACATGGCTTGTCAATTGGAATGGCTACTTGTTCTCTGCACATGATGACACCATAATCCATGAGATTACTTTTCTTTTCATGAAGAAATTAAAAAGAATAAAATAAAACCAACTACATATATACTTGATTATATTGCTAGTGTGTGTGTGTTAAAAGAAAGCAAGGTTCAAGAAGAAGAGCTAGCACATGCTCATTAAGTTTAAGAAAAGATTGCAGAGAAAGAGCTTTTTACGTGTAGGTGCCAGGATTAATTTGAACTTCGATCCATTGATCATTGTTTGCTGGGATGGAATCAATGGCTTCTTGAATTGTTTTAAAATTCCCCATGCCGGATTGATCAACAACTATGGTAATTGCAACTTTTGACCCATTATTCCCTGGCTTGCAGTCACTAACTTGGGAGATCCCACGAGAAGTGATGACAAACAAAGTGACAAGGACGATAAATAGTGGATGCTCCATCTTTTGTGAAATTGAATGAGGAGCTTTATATTCTTCGGCGAATATATATAGTTGAAATTGATGAATAAGGGGACTATTATGAGCATATAATTATAGCTATATTCTCGCTTTGATTTCCATTTGAAAATAATAAATGAGGTTGCCATTTTATAGAAAGGAAAATCACCTGTGGACAATAATTATATTCTGCTTATTTTTTACCACAATTCGGAAATTGTCAATTAATTAAGTAGGTTTAGACACTGCT
>Ga0325411_1006157_pt1 | contig 13194 bp, 3 predicted proteins | sample PopdelMetagenome_13_FD_206181 | JGI IMG/M metagenome (GOLD analysis project Ga0325411, IMG submission 206181) | Populus deltoides microbial communities from Bellville, Georgia, United States - Xylem-PdIQD-R4 | ecosystem: Host-associated > Plants > Phyllosphere > Stem > Wood/Secondary xylem... | reverse complement strand
ATTATATTATCTTGAAAATATATTTTGTTTAGATAGTGCATTGGGTTTTTGCTTCCTTTTCATTTTGATTTTGTAATTATAATCAAGTTGGTTGATGTATAATTTGATATTTTAATAAATATAATATGTAATAAAAAAATTAAATTAATTGGTGCATGCAAATCACATGCAATTAAGTGGGGGATGCCAACAGAGTGGGGTATCATCTAGCAGCCAAATCTTTTTTGTTGTGTTGTTAGAATCGTTTATATCTTTTTCCTGTTAGAGGGTGCATGGTGTCGATGGTAAGATGATTTGTCACTGATAATATTTTTTTTTCTCTATTCTCCTCTCGAAATTTGTATTGAATATTTAAAATTTAAGAAAAGTCCCTTAACTTTGATCTTTATTATTTTTATTTCTAATTTTGTTTCTTAACTCTTTTGTAAAATTTTGATTTATTTTCAATTTCATCATTCAATATTAGTTTATGATATATTATTCTTTTTAAATTTGGTCCTCATTCTTTTAATTTTGTTGTCCTTCAATAAAAAATTGCTAGCTATTCTCTAATTTATTTTTTATTTCAATTTTCATCCTCATTTTTTTAATTGTTATTTTTTTATTATAAATCCTTTTGTATAATTGAGTTTTATTTTTTTTAATTTTATTTTTTAATATTTAATTGATTAGAAATTGGCTATCATGGTTTTCTTAGATAGGTGTTTTCGGTGTAAAAATTCAAATTATAAATTTAAAAAGTTATCGTGATCTTATATCTAAATGGCTGTTTACTAATCCTAGCTGCCATGTTAGTTTTGTTTCTTCAATGATCTCCAAGTTGCAGATTCTCTCGAATAAACCTGTCCACAGAAGGCCAGAAATTGAGTTAGCTGCTCAAGTTCAGTGAATTGATCAAAGAAAAGAATATAAGTTCGGTGCAATTGGTGATGATGGAAATCGATTAATAAGCAGACAAAATGACCTACGTATAAAGAAAGGAGAATTTTTATTTTATTAATATAGATGTTCGGATTAGTTTGCATGTATCTCAACTAATTACACGGGTTTTAAAATTAATTTTTAATAACTTTAAAATTTATAAGACTTGAATATATAATTAAAAGAAAAAAAAAACTTAAATATGACCTGCAACCTGACGCTGAAGAGTTTGGTTAGCCAAAGAGAACAGAAATCTCTTGCTGTTGGTCCTTCAAATCTTAGTGTTAATCACTTCACTCTTTCTTCCAGCAAAATCTTATGATACCTCGGAAACACCACTTTCTTGCAAGCTGAAAGCTGCAGCACCTGGCACACACCACATCTACAACCATTTTAATCCAGTACCAACAATGACCTTTTTTTTTTTTTTACTTTTTTTTATTTCATCAATTCACATAGCTTTTTTATATTAAAAAATTAGGTTTGTGATTTTTTTTATTTTTTTATCAACTTATTTAGATTATGAATTTGATAAATTAATCCGGGTTAGCTCAATTAAATTTTAAATATTTATGCTAACCATTCATTTTCTTAGTAGCAAAAGCACTTCTCTTTGCAAAATAATAATATAAAAAAAATACTCCGGATCTAGGGTTTTTTTTTAAGAATTGTTTTTTCAATTTTGTCAATTAAAATATATATTTTGTAAAATTAATTTTCATCATTTTTCTCATTATTATTATCACTTTTTTTATTTGGTTCACTTATTATCTTTGTATATTTTTTTATCATCTAATTAAAATAAAATTAATTTATTTAATCCAATCAGATTAATAACCTAAACTGTTGATTTTTTTTTCCTTTTTAAAATATGTTTGTGTCTCATTATTATTATTATAATTATTTTTTTATTTGGTTCACTTACTATTTTTGTATATTTTTTTATCATTTAATTAAAATAAAATTAATTTATTTAATCCAATCAGATGAATAACTAAACTGTTGATTTTTCTTCCTTTTAAAAATATGTTTGTGGCACTTGAACTTCACTTTTTATGTTAAAAAAAAAGCCATGTAGTATAGTGTCACTACACATATCTAGTCATTCTCCATTCAAGCTTCATCGTCAGTTTGAAAGTAGTGCCAATTTTAACATGTGTGAAGAAAGCTCATCATAAATCTTTTAAGTATGGCAACTATCACACGTGGCCGAGCAATATTGGGCCAAGTCATCATCTCGTTGTTTAGTTTGAAGTCGTTAAAAGATTCGGGTGTACTGGGTTTATTAAAAATTCAAAAGTAAATGATTGGTTGTAACTAAAGAAGGTATTAACACTTTTATCACACCTTATCTAAGATAAACTATATTGTGTGGTCTAGATATGATTTAAAAGTTTTAATAGGTTTCTAATTGGTAGTTTGTCTATGATTTAGAACAAAGATTTACTTTTATGAATAAACCTAGTATTTCAAATTTATTATGGATTCGTACTCCTAGATAAATTTTTATGGAAAAGATCCATGCAGCTGCTTTAACAGGGCTCGCCTATCCTGGAAGGCATAAGAGTTTTCTATAATTCTTATATTATGGTGACAGATATTTGCCCTAAAAATGCATAGATCAAGAATCAAGCCTCTAAATCCATCGATTATCATTAAAAATCTAGGATTTGATTAAAATGGGTTTCGATTGAAAATCAAAACCCTAGGATTAAAACCCCTAAAAACTTGTTAATGATGCAAATAAATCCAAAATTATTGACTAATCGAGTTTCCCAAATGATTTACTATAAATAAATGGACCAAAACTAGTCTAAATCACGGATTTAAGACAATGTTTTTTCCAAGAACACGAAGAACATTACCTAACAAAAACCTAGAATTGAAAAACATGTTGTCATACCTAGAAAATAGAGTTTTAGGCCTCTAAATCTACTATTTTTTATCCTCACAAATCACATTATCAATACCAAGTATAGTTGAATTAAAAGAGACTAACAAAAACATTAAATCATCATAAACATGCTTTAAGTTCCATTTTCCAAAACTATCAAATTAAAACAATAAGCATGCTTAACCAATTTGAGGTTCAAAACTGACACTTTAACACTCCATGGAACTAAAACAAAACTTAGGAGTCTGGAGCAATACATTAACAAACAAGAAAAATATTAAACACCTTGTTGTCATATTTGATAAATTTCAATCAAACTAAATGCAAGCTTTAACATATTAGGACACCAATCCTCACATCAATATATTAAAAAAAAAACATTGCATTATATAGTAAACAAAGGGTTTTGAATCCAGTAAGCCTCATGGACTTCACCTTTAAAGTTTGCAAAAGTATACCTTTCAAGTTTGAAATCTTCAATGGTAGTAGATTTCTGTTGCTGCTTTTCTTTCTTTTTGTCTCTAAACCTAACAAGGCCAAACCTTTGAACCTTTTTTGAGCTCTTGAACTAGTATTGGATTCCTTAGACCTTAACTAAATTTCTTCTCCCTTTTCCCTCCCCTTTTTCCCTCTTCTTTTATAGGCTGATTCAGAGCTTCTACATGAGTTTGCTAAGGTTCTAATAAACCAAAATTAGGCTGGTTTTATCATATGATAGATGGTTTTGGATTTAGGTTGTTATGATCAAACTTGAAGCCCAAAGTAAAGTGTTTCAGCTCTTTGATCTTGAGAGAATTGTTTTCAGCCTTTGATAAGAACCTTTTGGGAATTTTTAAGTGTGAACACATGAAAAAGTTTTAGGGTTTTATACAAATGGGTATCTTAGTCAAGACTGACTAGGTTAGCTACTTTCAAGGTTTTGTTAGAGCAATTCTAACATCATCGTCATTGAAGACCATCTGAAGTTGGTAGAAGGGGTGCACATATTTTGTTTGGATCCAACTTTATTTAATTTAGAAGTTTGTAGCTCTACAATCACTCACTTGAAGGTGCCAACTCGATCAGCCCATAATCTGAAAATTGAGTGATGGTTGATTTGGGAATTAAGATGTAAATGTCCAATATCATGGAAATGAGGTTATAGAGGGGATGTTTCTCTTCTATTTGCAAAAACACTACGTGCCATTTGGTGGTTTAGAACTCCACAATGAGCTTTTGGAAGGTGTCAACCTGATCATCACGAACTGCCAAGGAAGAAGATGAATAGAGGTTGAATGACGTGTCATCTAGATTAAATCCCTAGAAATTAGAGTTTTTAATTTGGGATATGGCTGATTTCATTGTAGTCCTTGTTCTTCTGATTGCTTTTAATTGCCTCTTAAACTCTTAATTTCATGCAATTTCACCCCAACCAAACTCAATCATCAACCCTGCAGTTTTGCGTCATTTTTATCTTGGACCTTGATTCTCGATTTGCACATTTGGATCCTTAATTGACTATCAAACTTTTAATTTTATTCAATTTGGCTCTTGATTTGGTCCATTTCAACCCTTAAAGTCTCGCGCATTTTACGATTTAGTTATTAGTTTTGAATTTCTTTAATCAAACCATTTGCTTTTTTTATAATTAAACCCCTAATTTAACCAATTAAACTTTTTAAAGTTCAATTTCAGTCTCCAAACTTTAATTTCTTCCAATTAAAACTCAAATTGACTCCAAAACACTGATTTTCCTTTTCAATCAAGTCCTTAATAAAATTGATTAAGCCTTCTAAAATCTTCATTAAGTTCTTACTGATCCAAATTGTATTTCTTTACCTCCAAATAAAAATATTTTCACCGAATATGTCTTTTATCAATTAGAATTGGGTCGTCAATTTTGTCAATCTTGTACATTATAGTCCTTTAATTTTTTTCACTTGTTATTTTTGTTCTTCATCACCAACTTGGGCAATCTTTTTAAGTTTTCCTTATGTATATCCTCTTGTATTTTTGGGTTTTCTTTTTTCTTTTCTTGATTTTTTTGTGGGGTAAAAAATAAGAAACAATAAATGCCATCTCTTTACAATGCTTACGAAGCAAAATCTCATCAAGGTTTTACATAGTGAACTTGTAAAGAAAAAGTGTTTGTCCAACTTGTTAGGTGATCCACCAATCCAAAAACTTGTTTATTTTCACAGGCGACCTGCCCTTTTTAAATTAAAAAAGAACTCCACCAAGCATCTGTGCTTCCCTGAAATTAGTCTACTTTCACAAGCAACCTACCTATTTTGAAATTAAAAAATTGATCGAATTTCGTGGGCGGCTTGCCTTTTTAATTTTTAAATAGAACTTCAGCAAGCGTTCATACTTCCCTGAAATTTGTCTATTTTCATAGACAACCTACCCAATTTGAAATTTAAAAACTAGTCTATTTTCATGGGCGACCTGCCATTTTAAATTTTATAAGAACTTTAGTAAGGATCCATGCTTCCTTGAAATTGGTCTACTTTCACGGGCAAACTGTCTATTTTAAAATTCAAAAACTAATATATTTTCATAGGCGAGATGCCCTTTTAAATTTCAAAAGAGCTTCAGCAAGCTTCTATGCTTCCCTGAAAGTGATATATTTTCACGAGCGACCTGTCCATTTTTAAATTCAAAAATTCATTTATTTTCACGGGCAACCTGCCCTTTTAAATTTCATAAAAACTTCAACATGTGTTCATGCTTCCTTGAAATTGATCTATTTTCATGGACGACCTGCCCATTTTGAAATTAAAAAAACTAGTCTATTTTCACAATGACCTACCCTTTTAAATCTCAAAAGAACTTCAGCAAGCATCCATGATTCCCTGAATTGATATATTTTTATGAACGACCTGTCCATTTTGAAATTAAAAAAACTAGTCTATTTTTACAGGAGACCTGTCCTTTTAAAATCATATTACAAAAAAAAACTTTAATTGAAACGTGGTTTCATTATGAAATAAAATTACTTCAAAAATAATACTTCTTATAAGAAAGGGCATTCTTTTTGTTGGGATAAAAAAGAAATTCAAGAATACAAAAATTAGTTTGATTAAAAATAAATATATATTTTTTAGTTTAAGTCATTATAGTTTTCATAAATATTTTTTTTCTAATTGATATTAATTTTTTTTTAATGAATTATGTTGGTGATAAAAAAAATTATTTTGTTGTCAAAATAAAAACAAATATTACATGAATAATAAAAGACAGTTTTAATGAAAAAAATGCATTTTTCCTCCACAATTTTATTTGTTGTCGTTTCTACAAATATCTATTTTTATTATCATATAAATAATAAAAAATATATTTCAAAAATCAAAGTTATTAAACCCAGTTGGGCCCATGACTTGGGTCACTGGTTTGGTAGATTAATCCGGGTCAAACCAAAACATTATTGTTTCAATATTAAAATGATATCATTTTAATTTTTTTAAGTAAAACAAGGTTTTGATCAAGTCAACCAAGTCATAAATGGATCTGTCAAATCAATTTCTAACTAGTTTAATTTGAACTCTGACTCTGGACAAAGATAAGATCTAGATCATTTGGTTGACTTCTCGAACAAAATCAAGTTTAACTGTATTAAAAAAAAAATCTATAAATGCCTATAAAAAGGTGTTCCATATGACATAACTACTAATATTTGCTTCCAAAAAAAAAAACATCCAACATGTCATCAAAGAGGATTCAACTTGTGTGTGAACCTAAAAAAAAATATTATTTGGTTGAATTTGTTGTTGAAAATATTGGGTTTCCCAAAACATATATATGCAACAGGAATGGTAAATTTAAATTTTTTTTTAGAGTTTCAATGATCTCGTTAGATAGACTTAGAATTATTTAGGGTTTATGTAAAGATTAATAGAAAATCAGATGTTCTTTTCAGCTTTAAATATATGCTTCAAGGCTAGATTTTCCCAAACCATAAGTCATCTAAATATTCAACTTTTAACGGTAATCTACATAAACTACCAGTGAGAAATCTCCTAAATCCTTTTATAAGAGATGAATTGTTATATCTTAGAGTGTTAGTTTTTTTCTTTGTGTGTTTTAAGTGTTTTTGTACTATACTTTTCTCACCTTATTTTTTCTTAGGAAATAAGAGGCAATGTATTCTATACAGGGAAACATAAAAAACCTTATAAACAAAAATATCAATTTGCCCCTTAAATAATATTATATATTATTTTAGCATAATTTTCGAAATTTATTCAATCAAATCCTCACTTGATTTTTTTTATAGGTCTAGAATAGTAATACCAAGTATTAATTACATTCCAGTCCTTAATTTCTAAAATTTATTTACAATCAAGTCACACTTGATTAATCATCCCATTTTAATTTATAATCAATGATTCTTATATGTGTGGCCCATTAGGTTCCTTAATAAGTTGGCTCAAATATAAATCATAATTTTAAATAAAATAAGATTAAATAATTTAATGTATTATCAATTCAATAATTAATTGATTTATATTTGAAGATCAAGTACAATGTTTAACAACTTGTCATGATCCCCCAAATATTAAAAAATATCATAAGTGGTTTGACTTAACCTTTTAATGACTAGTTTTTCAGTTTAGTTATTATCTCTTCATTAAGAATGTTCTGATTAAGATATTATACTATAGAGTATATCTGCTTTGTCAAATCATATTAGTTCTCTACATTATAGTAATTGATACTTTGAATAAGATTTTGAAACTCTTTTCAAAACTCATTTCACCTTAGCCAAAGATTTCACAATCAATACTATTTGAGAACATAAATAACTTTTTTTTTAATTCACCTGGGATTATGAATCCTCTTGATTACTTAAATATCTTTATATAATTTATGTTATACCCAATATTTGGTTCTTTGTTACCCTTGATTAAGACAACGTGTACCAAGATCAAAACATAACACTTCCTATATAAGATAACTGAGTGATATCAAATCTAGGGATCACTTACACAACTATCATGTAAGTATTTTTTATAGACAAGTGATCTCCTCATATGAAATTCTCTTGCGGGTCAGTTCAGTGTACATTTGATATGGCAAGTAACTGTATATTAGTTTTAGGTATCCCTCATATCTTAGTTTATAAGAACAATTGTTTCCTTTCATAAAGGAAGAAACATAATATGCACTGGTCTCAACAACTCTAATTAATGTCTAATTTTAATAAAACATTGACCAGGATCATTTAAGAATAATGTTTTGATGCAATATGAATATCATAATTATAACAACTTTATAATTTCATTTACAAAGTATTTTTGTCTCATGAACTTTATCCTTAATGTAGATTTATTAATTAAACAATAGATTCGTTAATCAAATATAAATTAATATTAAATATAAAAAACTTTTATTAATGTTAAATATATTTTAAATAAATAAAATCAATGCTACGTATAACCAACTGATTGGTTAGATGACATATTCGCTAACAAAAAAAAAAAGACACTTCCTAGCCAAGCACATCATTTAGAGAGATTTTAGATATTAATAGACATATTTTAAATCTTTTGGTAGGAAAACAAATGCATCTTGAAAAAGAAATACCTAGAGACAATGAAGTTACTCCAAGCAAAAAAAAAACAAATTTCTTATATGAACAACATGTTTCGTAAGAACCACAATAAAAAATATTTAAACTATTTTATATTCTTACCTTTCAGATTTAGATTAACTTGAAGTAAAAATCAATACTAAATTAGAGTTTAAATTTGTACTTTTCGCATTTAGGTATATTGTAATAAAGCTTAACATGGTTGAGCAAACTTGAGGCAACGTATTTCTAGGGCTTAGAGTTAAAGGGTAATGCTCTGACTTCACTGCGACTTGGAATCCGTTGTCCACATAGGTTGTTTTACCACCCTCCAAGCACACTCTTAGGACGATTCATAGGGTGTTTGTGAATATAGTTTTAATTATTTTTTAAAATATTTTTTATTTAAAAATATATTAAAATAATATTTTTTATTTTAAAAAAATTATTTTTAACATTAACATATTAAAATAATTTAAAAACACAAAAAAATATTAATTTACAATAATAAAATTTAAAATTTTAAAAATATTTTTAAAATACAAAAACAATACAGTTACAAACTCAATGATAAATAGTACAGAAGGGTGGGGGTTACCCTGTTGGAAATCAAACAAAGGAAGGGGATTCCTTCACTGCTCAGTTCTTTCCTATCATTATTTCCAAGTTGGAGCAATTACTGTAACAGAACTAAACAAAAACATCACCGAGTTTCAATTGCAATCTTAATATTTTTGAGACAACAATGGCAACAAGCGTTGATGTTTTATGATTTGGAGTTTTTTTAGCAGGTAAAGAACACGTGAAATGCATATAAAAAAGACCCGGCTAAAATTACTTTCACAAATGCCAAGGCATAGACAATATATCAGCGAAAGCCTCCTTAATTTACCTTTGTACTTTCTTGTTTCTTAACGTGCTCAAACCAGTCATTAAAAAGGGCAGTTTAACCGATCAAACAGACAAGTGTTCCAGAAATTATAATGTTCACTGATACCAGTGGAAGAAGAAAAGAGAAATTAGATTTCTTTGGTACGGCAAGAATCTTAATCCACTTCGCTAAATGCAAACTCCTGACTAATGTAAAAAGCACACTTCGTAAAGCACTTCCGAGGAGAGAGAACTGTGTTTTAAGCTAAACAAAGAATATTTTAGTACTAGACAGAATGAAGAAAAGAACTTAATGCTGCACCAAAGGATAAAACGATATCAGATTGAACCGCTCATGACACAAAAGACAGAATACAGCAGTAACGACTCAAGCTCCATCATTCTGTTGGAATGGCAGCATAACATGGTGAAAAGAAAAAACAACTTATCCAATATTGGGGGACTTGTCAACTATGTGATAATGTACTTCTGAAGACATGGCTTTATGTAGAGCTTAATGGCAAGATAACATTCCACAATCGTATCAAGCACCTGAATGTTTATGACTTTGGTTGTTTGAGCAAAGGAAAACAAAAGATCAGAGACGGGAAGAGTTTGTTTGGAACCGCACCCTTTTTCTGCTATGCTAAATCATTCTGCTATAAAGTGAGCTTCAAGCTTGCTCGCTTGACAAAATTACCAAGAGTGTTGAGAAAATGTTATGGAGGTGTGCATCAAATGCACTTCCCCATGAACCTGAACCCATCAGTAAGGGAAATGGTGCATGCCATGAATACAACAGCATGTATGCAGACACAGAGGGAACAAAGTATAAGGTTCCCAGACCTCAAACAGCAATGCAACCTAGGAAACCAAGGCCGACGTTGCAAGATGGTCACCTAGAAACCAAAGCCAGCAAGTCATTCAGGCTGAAAACAAACCTATTGTAGCTAGCTTCCTTGAAAACAGGACCTATTGTACAGAATTATATCTCCGAGTGTGTAAACACCAAGGGGACAGGAATCTAAGTCTGATTGATGAACTATGGCCATGTGATCATAGAAAAGAGAAGGTAAAAAAAAGAAGTAAAGATACAGTGATTCCAGAGCAATGATATTGGCCTACTGGGCGTGTAAAGATGTCTCATGATACAACAAATTTCTTTTAGTTCATGGACATGCATGGAAACTCAAACATTTGTCATATCAAAATACAACGCTATACCAGAAAGCAATACTAGAAGAAAACAAGCATCAACTTTTCCAAGAACCATCTAAAACTGTAAATTAAGAGTTTCCTGATACAATGCGTACCCACTCTCATGTGATCCGTCTTCATGTCATTTGAGAACCATCTTCAAATTTCTTTGGTCATTCTCCATCATCACCACCAGCACAGAATTTAACTGATTATATATCCCTTACTATCACTATCACAGTCTAGATTGATACCCCTCAAACATCACACAGGTTACAGAAGCTCCTTGAAAGCTGTGAATAAGCACCATTGTGGTCCCAGAAAAAAAACTTTTCTTCGTGTTGACTTCTCTTGTTGGTCAAACATCTGCAGGCAAATAGTCTGAGATTATTATTTCTGAAAGAACAAAAATTAGAAAGCAAAAGGAGAGAATGAAAAAAAGCAGCCACATTAGACATGCATGCTGATAGGATAGCAAGGCAAACTGTGAAAAAGAAGGATAAGGTCATTTAGGGTTATTAATTCTCTGATAATGGTGAAAAGGAATTGGTATAAAAGATGATACTGCAAGAGACAAACCAGTATCCATATTGGCTCACATTTGGAGTAAAACAAGAAATAAAATTCCCACCAATCAGTATTAATCGATTCAGAATCAAAACCAAGCACAATAACCAGTTGATATCAGAACTTGTTAAAATTTTAGGTAGAAACTAGTTTCAGGATGGTATCACTTCATATTGCATAACTTTGTAGCCATATGAATGGTAAGAATGAGCTAGGCTATCACCTTAAACAATAAATATATCACAGAGACAATAAAAACCAAAAAGTTGTGGAAAGAGATTGAATTAATAGTTAAAAACTAAAACAAATGTATTGCTTGATCAACATGCAGTTTATCCTTACGTTCAATCTTTAAACTAAATCATTTCCCACTACATTCCTCACAGTCGAAACTGCTCTAAGAGCATGGGGAAAGACCTAAAAACAAACTAAATAAGCAGTTGGCGCAACATGCATGTAGATGTAGAACGAGCTTTCAAACGTATCAGTATACATTCATTGAACAGAAAATTAAACATTTGCCACTGAAAGCCTGTTTATTTGTGCACTTAAGCCAAATCTAACCCGCATTTCACAACCAAATTACTGTTAACACCAGCAGAATTGCTAAATAAATGAGCATAAACAAGTTCATTGAGCACTTCGGTCCAAGTAACTCAAAACTGTACTTTATTTACTCCCCAAAGGCACAAACCACTCTATGAAAACTAGAAAAAGAAATGAAGCACAATGGCATTTCACAGATAAGGTTCTTTTTAAGAAGTTTATTTAACATGTGCAGAGATTTCTTACTGGATCGATATCGCGAAATGGGAATCTCCCGGAGTTCACGCGAGCTACACAAATATTTACCAAGCCGGGCCATCACAGCAAACCCAGTACCATTAACGATCCACCATGTTATCGAGGAAGGCCAGCCTCCATATATGATGCATATAAACAAATGGATGATAAAGAGGGTGGCTGAAAAATCTAAGCACTTCTTTGACCTCTCAATCAAATACAGCATATACCCAGCTCTACATAAAAACAAAAATATACACACAAAAAAAGAAGCAAAACAACAACAATTAAAGGCAAAACAAAACCCAATTAAGAAAAAAAAAACTAAGTATAACATAAATTGAATTACCCAGCAAAGGAGGAAGGGAGAAGGGAGGCAATGACACAGCGACCGGTGACAGTAGAGGTAGTGATAGTGGCGAAATCAAAGAAATAAACGAGAGTCAAGCGAGAGACTCGAGTGCCAACAAGAAAAGATAAAAAGAAACCAAGAGTGAGGTAGTAAAGGCACTGAAGGCATACGATTTGGGCTGCTATTAGCCATGGATCCCATACCTCTGCGCCATAGAACATGACGACTCTTTTCTAACCAAAAATCAAACAACCCTATTTATATATAATTAATTCTATTTTCCAGATTTATAACATTAAAGAAACGGTTGGTTGATTTGGCGAGTAGAAAGATCAGATCCGATTGAGCAATTGAAATTCTGTTGACGAGATTTGAATCCCTATATTTTTTTTATTTTTAAATAGACGAGGAGGGAAAAGAAGGGATAAAATTCAAGAAGAAACAATCCTTCTGCTTCTTCAATTTTTGTTCAATTTTAAGAAAAAGACTTGAGAGGCTCTCTCTCTCTCTCTCTCTCTCTCTCTCTCTCTCTTCCTGTTACTGTTTTTCACTTTTTATTTTATTATCTGTACAGTGTTAAAGAGAGGGGGAGAAAAAACGAGGGAGAGTGCTAGTTTGTTTTTTTTTTTTCCTTGTTTAATTCGTTATTTAAAAATGTGTTTTAAAATATATTTTACTGGTAAAATTATTAAATTGCTACTTTTAGATTTTTTTGTAGTTTTAATATATTAATATTAATTTTTAAAAAGAAAAACCTGCAACTTGTACCATTTTATCAAATATATAAAGAAGAGATTTTTCAAAGTTTTTTTTACATAAAAATATATTAAAATAATTTTTTTTATTTTTTAAAATTTATTTTTAATATAACATTAAAAAAATTTAAAAACATTAAAAAAATTAATTAAAATTAAAAAAATTAAACTTTTATAAAAAAAAAATAAAAATTGAACCACTAACAAAATCTGAACCCAACTAAACTAACTAGCTTCAACCGGCAACGAGCCAGTTGCGCCCTCTGGCTGCTGCCTTTTCTGGGTAAGAGGTAAGAGGAGAATT
>Ga0325411_1006153_pt1 | contig 13198 bp, 4 predicted proteins | sample PopdelMetagenome_13_FD_206181 | JGI IMG/M metagenome (GOLD analysis project Ga0325411, IMG submission 206181) | Populus deltoides microbial communities from Bellville, Georgia, United States - Xylem-PdIQD-R4 | ecosystem: Host-associated > Plants > Phyllosphere > Stem > Wood/Secondary xylem... | reverse complement strand
ACCATGTATATAAGCAAGCCTTCCATGCAACGTTTTTCCCTCGATCGGTTCAATATTTTAAACCTCTGAGGTAATTAAAGTTCAACTTAATATATAATTAATAACTGGCACCAAGGGAAATAACTGCTGGGGACAGTGAGATTAAAGAGAGATCCTAGCTAGTATTAGTTATGTATATGAGAAAGAAAAGGTCATAATTAAATTCTCTGATTATTATTAAGACCATCATCCCAGAAATCAAGGTTCAGATTGTACCTAACAGTTTTCCAACTACTAACTAGACTATTAGTCTTTGTTGGATCCCTGTTGGTGATTGACATGATAAGCTCCCACATAAAATAAAATATTAGGCACCTACCATAGGACATGCTTTTCTTCAGTGCGTGCTGCCATGAGCCTAGCTGCTCCCCTCCCCTTTCTATATATATATAGTATTTACTGAAAACTGATCAGTTACCATAATTTTCATTTTATTTTATTGTGTTTTTCATAGTTTTTGCTCATAATCACGGGATTATATATTGATTTTTCAGAAAATACTATATATATATATATATATATAGAAAGGGGAGGATTTCTTACACCACCTTAATTTCTATTTCTTATTGTGATCCAATGCTGAAGAAGCTCTTGGTGGTGATTGACAAGCTTTAAGACGTAATTAATTAACAAAAGACAATTAGTACTATAGCTCTTTATCAAAGATGCTATTAAATTATAAACCTCCTGCAATTCCATCTCAAAGTCCACACCACCGTGATAGTCGCCGGTTCACATGAAACTAGGTCATGCACAGTATCATTTTCTTCTTCTCCATCTTCCACCTTACTTTAACTTCCAACTACTGCCCTATAATCTATATGCCATGTACGTAAAAGGTCTTGCTTGCAAGTTACTTTCTGTTGTGTCATATCAATCATCCATGCAAGGGAGATGTAAGATGTTACTCTGTGCGCGCGCGCGCTGTACTAATAAATAGTACTGATAATCATGAATAGGCTCTCTATGCATGGAAGATACATCGCCTCTAATAGATATACTCTGTAATTTGATGGGATGATTGATATCAGTATGACTTTGGGCCGAATGTGCAATATCTTTTCGAATAAACGAGGACGGGAAAGTTCGTTCGTGAAAGAAAAAGTGGTGGAACGGTCAAAAAAGAGGAAGATATGAAGCGAGATTTGGGATCGGAGGTCAAGGCCCTCAAAAAAGCTTAATAGGTCTTTCAGAGGTGATTAATTAATTAAAGGAGAAGTTGCTTTATATATATATATATATATATATCAATGGCTCTTAGACTATATGTATCGGCAGCTAGCTAGGTCAGTTTAAGTTTCGGCTAATTTAAGGCCATGTGACGTCGACCATGTAAGGATTTCAATGCATCGAGGTGATCTTTTATTTTGTATGCCCTAGCTAGCTAGCCTTCTTAGATAAATAGATATGTAGCAAGCAATTAAATCCCTTAATTTAGTTCTCGTAGCGTGACCGTTTTATTAACATCTGCATTTCCTAGTGGGCTCCTTGTCCAAAGCATGGTTTTGTAAGTCTTACAAGGAACAACCTTCCAATAATCAGTCAAACGCAGTAATGGATGGTTTTGGATTTATCAGGCAAGATATAAACATGGTCTGAATTCCGTGGTAACGAAGAAAACTAGACAGCAAGAAACCTTTACTAGACTATATAGCCTTTGCTCGTTTTCTATAGAACAGTCGCCTTTCTTAATGGAGTAATTCATAAAATAGAAGGATCGGTGCTCAGGTTTGATTGGTACAAGAAGAAGCAATGCTGCATGATGTGTGCGCCAAGTATCAGCTCATCTTCACATGTTATTGTTAAAAGCTGTGGCTTTCAGATTACCTTCATTATTCCGGAAAAAACAAATTCACCTCCATTAACAAACACTAAACGCATGGCAAAAACATATTGCCACTATAATTTTTTATTTACTTCAATCATTGAAGTGTTTTTCTCCTTAATTAAGTCATTTTGTAGCCAAATTGATAGCCAATAATTGGCTGTGATTTGTTAAACACGGATAGGATTGAAGGATGGAGGATCAAAGTGGAAAAAGCGGGAAAAAATGGTGGCAGCTTCTTATACTTTCCAACTTCTTTCTTTTCGGTCCCTTTGGTTTTTAAAATTTCAATTTTGGTCTAAAACTTTATTTTTCTTACTTTCCAGTCCTTGGTTCGAGAGAGAAGAAAGAGTCATCGAATTCCAGTGATAAAAAGAAAAAGTCTTGATTGACACCAGTTTAGATCATGAAAAAAGTCGATCTTGGTGTCGATGGGTTCCACTTTATGATGCAGTCTCACTTAGGTGTTCTTTGTGTTGGGTTTCCTGAAACTCATATACAAAGTAAAAACAATAAATTTAAATTTTTTTTAAGAGTTCCAAGAATCTCGTTAGATAAATTTAGAGTTGTTTAGGATTTAAATGAAGATAACCTGAAGATTAAATGTTCTTTTTAACTTTGAATAATTGCTCTAACGCTGGGTTGTCACAAACAATAAGTCACCTAAGTGTATGCCCTCTAATAGTAATCCACTAAACCACCAGTGAGAAATTTTCTAAACCCTTTTAAGAGAGAATGATCTATTTCGATTTCAGTTTTTGATATATTTTGTAACTTAGTAGTTTCTATACTGAAAATAAGATGTATAACATTCTATTTATAGAAAAACCTGAAAATCATATAAATAGCAAAATATCAATTTTTCCCATAAATAGTATCACAAATATTATTTCAGAATAATTTTAGAAACTTATTCAATCAAGTCCCTAATTGATTTTTCTAGATCTAGAATTGTAATTTCTTGTATAAATTACACTTTAGTCCTCAATTTCTAAAACTTATTTACAATCACTTGATTAATCATTTCATTTTAATTTATGATCAATTGTTCTTATATGTGTGACCCATCAAGTTTTCTAATAAGTTAGCCCAAATAACCCATCAAGTTTTCTAATAAGTTAGCTCAAATATAAATCACAATCCTAAATAAAACAGGATTAAACAAATTTATTTATTATCAATTCAACAATTGATTGATTTATATTTGAAAATCAAATACAATATTTAGCAAAGTGTCATGATCCCCTAAATATTAGAAAAATCATAAGTGATTTGACTTAACTTTTTGGTGATTAGTTTCTCAGTATAATTATTATCCCTTTTATAAAAAAAAAATATTTTGATTTAAACATTATAGCATAGAGTGTGTCTACTCTATCAAATCATGTTTGTTCTTAACACATAATCATTGATTATTTGAATAAGATTTAAAATTCTTTTCAAATCTCATTCCATCTTACATAAGGATTTACAATCAATATTATTTGAGAACATATGAAATATTTTTTCTAATTTACCTAGGGTAATGAATTCTCTCTTGATTACTCAAATACCTTCATATAGTTCATGTTATACCCAATATATACTCGTTTGTTTAGGACAATGTATAATAGGATCAAAACATGACATTCTCTCTATAAAATAACTTAGTGATCTCAAGTCTAAAGATCACTTACATAACTATCACGTGAGTTTTTTCATAGACACATGTGATCTCTTTATATGGAATTTTCTTATGGGTCAGTTCAATGTACATGTCATCTTACAAGCACCTACACATTAGTTCTAAGTATCTTTTATACCTCAACTTATAAGAACATCTACTTCCTTTCATAAAAAAAAAAAAAGGAATATAACATATATCAGTCTCAACAACTCTAATTAATGTTTAGTCTTAATAGAGTATTAACTAGGAAGATTTAGGAACAATGCTATGATGCAAAAGAAATCTCATAATTATAACATTATAATTTTCTTTGCAAATTATTTGTATCCCAAGGACTTTATCTTTACTCTAGATTCATTAATCAATATTAAATTTATTAATTAAATATTTAACAAATATTAAAGATAAATAAAGTCTTTATTAAAATTAAATATGTTTACATGAGCAAAAGCAATATCATGTGTAACCAATCGATTAGCTATAGGACATGTACACTAACACTTTTTCCTTCATATTGCCTAGAATGGTAGATTTGAGATCAAGAAATTATTTTATTTTGGGTTGATTTTGAGTTTTTGGATCGTTGTTTGGGTTCTTTGTCCTTCCCATCACCTAGAATGGTAGGTTATGAATAAGTTTGGCAAGGTATACATGGTGTTTTTTCTACGTGTTTTGGGGTAAAAATAGATTGAAAATCGAGTTTTTTTAGGAAAAAAAACAAGTCATGGCCTAAATTTTCAACAATCCTCCAGTCATAAAATATTAGGCCAGCACGAGACACGTCACTTACTCTCTTTTTTTCAAAAAAAATAAGGGGCAGATAATAGACCATCCACCCCTTGAAAAATAAAAGAAAAATAACCTAGGCCAGGCCTTCATACATGAGATTCCTTTTCTCGTACTATTTTTTTACTTTCAATTCTATCATTCAGTATTGGGTTTTTATTTAATATTGTTATTGGCTATTTGTTTTCTAATTTTTACAAAATTTTATGATGTTTTTTAATAAAACATGATTTAATTTTTACTTAGTTTATGAATATGCTTTCAAATTTTCTTTTTGATATTTGGAGGCATTCTTTCTATGCAACTCTACTTAAAAAAACATTTATATTTAATTTTATTCAATTGATTTTCTATACATGTTTTTTTTATTAAATAAAAAATTAGTTCCAAAAAATAATGTTATTAAATACAATCGAGTCTATGGTGCGTGTTTTGAGATTAGATATCTACATCCACATCTAACTCTCAACTTGCTAATTTATTATTTGGTTAAATATCATTTGGTTTTTACTTGATTTTCATATAAAATGATAACATTTTTTTCTAATATGTGCAACCTTACATAATTTTTTTCTCTTATTTTATTCAATTGATTTCATGTATGTGTTTATTTCTTTAGATGTAGATCAAGATATCGGCACATGTGATGACATCAAATTTCTTGATCAACATCTATCTCTTGATTTTTCTAGTATAGTCTTAGTTATTTTTAACGACTTTTTTTTTATTAGAACAAATAATTCTTAATTTCTTTAATTAAATGCATGCATAAGTTTTTTTATTATTATTATAAATTGTTTATGTAAAAAAATATGTTAGGAAAGACTTCATATTCTCTTTTTATTTGCTTAAGATTCTTTAACCTCAAATGCATATTTTCAAAGTTTGAAAGCTACTAACATCACTTTTCTTTCATCAAAATACTGCTTGAATTCAAAAACTCTCAAATATTTGGAGTCATTTGATGAACTCATCATGTTATATTTTCCTTCAAATTAAATAATATTAATATTCACATCAGAATCTTGATAAGACCTTCTTTTCTTTTCTTTTTCCAATGATGATAAGAAGAACATCCATCAATAAAGTCATGGTTTAGACCATGATAGAAAGAATTAACTTTATCATCATAATCATTACTAGAAGTTGTTATATTTCTCGAAATACATAAATGCAAAAAAAATTTAAATTTTTTTCAAGAGTCACAAAGATTTCAATGAAGATTACATGAAGATTAAATCTTTCTTTTGAGGTTGTTATAAATCATAAATCATCCTATTATCCAAAATCCAACTATAAACCACACAAACCATAAATTTAAAATCTTTTAAAACCCTTTTAAGAGAAAGATATTATGATGTCTTGAGTGTTAGTACTTTCTTTTCTCTATTATGCCTATTCTTTTATTCGATCATTTAAATACATGTAATTTGATTTTAGATAATAAAGTAGTTTATCTAAATTAAAAAAAAATCAATTAACTAAAAATAATAAGAAAAAGATTTAAATAATTAAGATAAATTCTTAATTGTTAAAAAATATGCTCATCAGCACCTACCATCATTTTCCCTTTCCTTTCCTAACTTTTCTTGTTGCACCTTTTCGACCACTATCTCCACCATTGTAATCAATCCATAAGCAAATTACCTTATGAGTTGGGAATCTTAGCGCTCTTTTTTTTTCAATTCACATCTTTTTTTAAAAAAATTAATTTCATTCTTAATTTTTTTTTAACAGTTTTCCAAGTTGTTTTTGAACCGATTAAATTGATTGGATCACATAGAGACAATTCTAACACAGTTTAATTTTAAACCTGAGCTAGACAAGGATTTGGGTAGAAAGATTTTTTTATATTAATTTTATTTTTTTTGTTCATTTCATCCTTGGGTTGAAAGATTTTAGCCCCTTAGGACTACTACAGACACCATTTATCACTGGTTTCATATCAACTTTCATCACAATGAAGAATCTGCCTTATCATATTCTCTTTATCCTAATTGTATGTAAATCAATAATCATCACATTAGGGTTGTCTTTTAACCTGCCAAATTGATTGGGTCATGTTGGGGTAACCCCCACATAGTTTAATATTAAACTCGAGCTAGATATAAGTTGAGTCGAAAGGTTTTTTCTGTTAATTTTATCATGTGTTTCTTTATTTTATCTTTAGATTTTTTTTACCGGACAAACAATTTGTCTTTGTACCAACCAAGTTGATTGGGTCACATCGAGACAACTATCATACAACGTAATTTTAAACCTGAGTTAGGTGACACAACCAAAAGATGGATGTCTTATCCCAAGTGCAGGAGTGTCGAAGTAATAAATAACCCGGCAAGACCGGGGTTGAACCATAGGTAGGTTAACCGTATAAATAAATAATAATAATAATAATAATAATAATAATAATAATAATAATAATAATAAGTTAAAGAGAATTTTGAGATGTGAGATTAATGTGAGAATTAAACAATGATGAAAACAAATGTCAAGGTTAGAGGATCTACTAATAGTATTTCAAATAAGTATAGTATAAACTCTTTTTATTACTCAACTAGAAACCACACACAAAGAAAGTTCTAATCGAATTATAAATTGTTAACATGATTACATTAGTTATCTTATTCGAATAATACTAATACTTGTAAATGTTGTCAGGTATTCATGATGTTAATTTATGTTAATAACAAATCAAATTCATTTCATCACGCAGGTGTCGGCTATACCATACAGTTGGTTATGAAAGGATCAAGTATTTGTTGTACCAAGGGTTATACAACATAAATCTAGATTAAACATTTAACAAGCAAAGTATTAAGAGTGAATAAGATAACAAATACAAAACATGTTAGTATCAAACATTAAAGTCCATGTTGGAGTTTACACTATACTTATTATTACACCATTAGTATAACCTTTTCACATTGACATAATAAACTTAACTAAACATAATGAAAGAGAGAAACATAAATAAACAAGATGAGAACATGATTATATAAGTATAGTAAAGGAAATGAAAGGCATAAACAAGAAATTAATGAAAGCAAAACTTAAGCATTACAAAAATATAAAGAAAGAGAGCAAGAACATGATCTTGATCTGAAAACCAAGATGTTTAAATGCTCTAGTTAAGGAGTTATTGATACTTCAAGTGCAAAATAATGATATAAAACCTTGATAAAAATACACTTTTAAGTACTAATCATTAGGCAATGCGGATTGGGTGGTTTCAAGGTTGACCTTTTAGGTTGAGTTTAATAATAATATCATATAGTTCTTTATAGCCTGAATATTTTTTGTTATGTTAAAAAAATTGATCTGATATACACCGTAGCACGGGCTTATAAACTAGTTCAGAACTAAAAAACCTGATTAATCAAATCACCACAAGTATATAATCAAAGTATTTTATTGATTTTAAAACCCATGCAACTAATAACATCTCCAGCTAAAATTATAAGACTCATATTTTGGCCCATCAGACCTAAGCCTAAAATTCAGCCTAAACCCAACCCAATTAACCTAGGTATATAAGAAAAAGTTGCAAGAGAATTGTTTTTCTCTCTTCTAGTTCTTGTGGCTGTCTTGACTCTATCCTTATCAAACAAAGAATTTCAGCTTTTTATCTTGAGTTTTAGGTTCAAAAAACATTGAAGTAACACGTGAGTGTTTCCCTCTTATGTTATTTTTTTATTTTTAGGTTGTTTATGAAAGGATCAATGAAGAAGTTAAGGTTTTTATATTGATTTGATGATCTAATGAATTAAGGAAATTAATTTATGTTTTAGGGTGATTAGTTGGACTGAAAGGAATTGGGTTGATGTATGGATTATAGGTTTGTTGAAGAACAAAATGTCTATTATTTTTTGGTTCACCAGATTTTCAACTGACATGTCAAGATTCTGGAAATCCCAACCAACTGGTTAACCGGTTGGTCGAACCATTTGATTAGTTCACTTGTTGCTTCCGGCTGACCGGTTGATCTAAACCGGCCAACCAGTTGGTTTGTGTAGTGGATGACTGGTTGACCCTGTAGTGCCGGTTAATCAGGTCTGTTAGGTTTAATCAGTTTGGGTTATATTCAAAATTAATCGAGTGAATCAGTTCGACTTTATTATTATGATTTGGTCTCTAAGTTTAGGGTTTTAATTTTTATGTTATATTGCTTTGAGTCATTTTTAAGTGTTTTCCATATCTATTATAGGTTCTGCTTGCGTTCCTCCTAACGAGCCTCGGTAAACTCTGGTTTTGCATTTGTTTATCTTTTTGCTCCGTTTTCCGAGTGAGTGGGTTAATTTCTATTATGAATTTTATATAAATATATATTGGTATAAAATGATGAGTATTATTGTTATTATTGATTATATAAGCCTGATTAGTTATTGTTATTGTTATTTGCCTGATTAGTTATTGTTATTGTTATTTTGTTTTCTTCTTTAATACTCATCATATGCTTGTTTGATTTGAACATGGTTCATATATCCTTTATATTTGTTCTGATATGACTATGATTGCATTATTAATCTTGATGATAAACTAGAAACCCTATATCCATACTATTTGTTTATTTGAGCTCATTATTCTTGTTACCTAATTTAAACCATTATTAGAAGCTCCAGACTAACGGAGGGTAGTTATTTACTTATGTTAACGGAGAGTAGTTAGCCTATATACACATGGTATTATGTTTCCTAGCTAGCGAGTAGGGTGTCAGTACTGAGCTCACTATACATATATATATGTGTGTGTGTGTGTGTGTGTGTGTGTGTGTGTGTCAGAATTACATATCATATTACTGACATCCTGCTCGTCAGTTGAGATGTCAAGAATATGATATGTAATTCTGACATGAATACTTCTTTTATATACCATTTAATATGATACCTTTAATATACATGTTTCGTTTTGTACTTGATTTTTGTAATCGTATTCACTTATCTTAAAATATATATTAGCATGTATTATAGTTATGACCTCTTATTGAGTGTTTGGACTTACTCCTCCATTCATATTTTCCAGGTCTTTAGATCAGTTTTAGTAGCAAGATCTTTTGGTTATGTTCTTCTTGCTTCTTGAGTCGATATGCCTCGTTTGTTCCTCGAGGCCATTAGTTTATTCTTTATTTGTTATTCATAGATACTCCAGAGAATGATTTTAATTATATTTTGAATTTGTTTTTGATTATTTATGAAAGAGTCAGATTTTAATTTATTTATTAAATTCCTCAGTTTTGGATATTTTGTTTTATGCTGCGCTATTTTATGATTTTTATGATATCAAATGTGAAAGTTCTGAGGCTTAGCACAGATAGAGCACTTTGAGGTGCTATATTTGCTTTGTCAGTCATGGGCCCAGGAATCAAATCATAACAAAAATATTGGCTCAACACTTTCCCAGAAACATCATGCATTAAACAATCACATGTTGTCCAAAAATTAACAAATAAAATTAGACAAGTGAGGAAAATATTTTTTGTTTATAAACATGCAATATAATAAGTATATAACTACTTGCAATCATAACAAAAGGACTAGTATGCTTGCTAAACAAATATATAATCTTGTATAAATGATAAAATCACAATCCTAGCATATATACTAATGTATAAGATTAAACAAAATCAAAAGGGTACTTACTTGCTGAAACAATTTTAAATTGGTCACACTTTGTTATTGTTAATGATCAATCTTTTTTTCTTAAAGCTTTATTACTCCTCACTTGGTGTAACAAGATTTTCTTTAATAAGCCTCCCAAGATTCCAACAACACCATATTATTTAGGTGCACTCATAAATAAGGTCTAACGAACCAAGAAAATAATACTCAATTATTCATTTATAATGATTGAATATAAGCTCTAAATTAGGAGAAATAAAGCTTTAAAACTAGAAGAGCAGTGCTAAAAAATAAGGTGAAGAAAAGTGTAAAATTCTATTAAAACATTGCAAAATTAACCAATGTCAAACACTTTTTTTCAGCCCCTTTTTATAGAGAACTTTAGAAACAAAAAGTTAAAGAACTTCCTCCATTAACAACTATGATTACCCTTAATAAACTAAAATTAAACCTGAATGTTTTTTTTATTTAAATCAATTGACTTTTGAGATGAAAAAACTATTTGGGTATTATTGAAAGAGTTCTAGAAAAACTTATCAAATTCTTCCTTTCATGGACTGAACAAACCTCTAGGCTGGGAAAAATAATTCTTCATGGACCAGGTTCAAGTCCAAATTTCAAACCGCAAAAAATAATCTTTTGCGACCCAAAATATTATTTTACTATAAAACTCAAACACAAGCCTGGCCCAATGGCCGAGCATGAGCCGAACCAGGCTGATATGCGCGTTTGTGTGGGTTTAAACGCATAGCCCACTTTGCTTGGGATCTCTCTCCTCCAAAAACTTAGGTGCTTTTTAGACCTAATTTTAACTTCTCAACTTTCCATTTTCTAAACACCAAGAAAGTTTTGTTTCTTTCTGGTGTGAGATAAAGTTATTTAGAAGGTTTTAAGTTTTATCAAAATATATCAACCAAGGATTTTTTAAGATCAATTTCTCACTCATAATTTATTTAAAACATGTTAATATTTCATACTAAAGAGCTTTTATTGGAGATTAAGTTCCATAGAGTATTAACTTTAAAAGTAAGTAGACCTCACTTTTAATTTGACCTTAAATATACTCATTAACCATGTTTTTAACTAAGTTTTCCAAAATCACCATCATTGACTCCCAAGACAAACTCAAAATCATAGATCAAACCATTCAATCAAAAACAAACAAAACAAAATCCTAGTTTAGATCTAAAGATTCCAAAGCTAGTGATGAATCACTCTACACCTTCAATTTTAACGTCGGTTAAGGTGGGTTTTTTATAGAGTTTATCATGATTGTAATTGTGTTTGGTGAATGTGCTACAATGGTTCTATTTCTTTAAATGATCATTTTGTTAATCGTTATCTTTATTGAGTAGCATAAATGGGTTAGCATATAACTAAATAGTTGGTCCACGCTACGTTATAGATCAAATCAAGTTGTTTTTTAATGTAAAAAAAATTTAGACTTAGCTAACGTTTTCAAATAGAAAAAAAATAAAATCATAGATATGACCCGATTAACTTGACAAGTCTAAATGCAACTTAAACGATTTGTAAAAATTTAATTTGTCTTAAAAAAATCCAAGACAATATTTTTTAGAAAATATTGAGACAAAAGCATATCAGATTGATCCAAGTCAACCTGGTTAACTTGATAAATTCACGACTCGAGTCATGAGACTAAATAGCCCTATAGAAAGCAAATCAAAACAAATTATAAAGTTCAATTTCAAATCAACTCAATATTAAATGATAAAATTAAAAAATAATTAAAATCAACTCCAGCTAGCCAATCAAATCTATGACCTGAATCATGAGACTGAGATAACCTTATAGAAAGCAAATTGAAACAAATTATAGAATTTAGTTTTTAATCAATCTAATATTAAAGATAAAATTAAAAATAAAATCCAATTAAAAAAAGATCCAAAACACAAAGTCAATTAGGGTTAATTGACTAAACCTACAACCCAAGTCATTAGATTAGAATAACTTCATAGAAAACAAATTGAAACAAATCATGAATCTCAATTCCTAATAAATCTAATTATTAAAGGATACAAGTAAAAAATAAATAAAAAGCACTAATTTAGTAAATAATGGTTTGTGGAGAGGAGATAGTAAATTAAAAAAAATTTTTTTTTTTTGTTAATTAATTAATGTAATGATGAAAATAGGTTATGCGGACGGTTATTTGGGCTGTTTCCCTGGAGATGGACTTGGAAAAGTTATGATGAAAATGACCATTGTTAGATGAAGAGGTTATGTTTTATGACTTCCTATAAATAACTGTAAAATCCTAAAAATGCATTTAAGAAATTCTTTTTTTTATTTATTTAAGAACTTTACAACCAATTTTATCTTGTACCACATGCATATTTTTTTTGTATTTTTCACATGAATATTTAGAAAATTATAAGAAAGTTAAAGAGTATTTGTTATCGTACAATTTAATTAGTATTAGTCACTACTATTTTAGACAAGATTTAAAACAACTTACTATGCTAATGATCATCATGCTAAGATATAAATATATGAAAAATGATATTTTTTTTACTTTTAAAATCATAATTTCATTCGAATATAATCATAATTATATATATATATATATATGATATATTTTTTTTAAAATCTGACTAGGATTTAAGACGATCAAGAGGCAAATGGGAAGGCCATCTTGCCTAGCCTTATTCGTATGATGAATAACAGATCCTGTGACTAGCAAATTGCTTGATCATATATGCCGTGATCATTCATTTTCTGTTCCCAACCTTTATAAATGTTCTTGTCCACAAGCGTATCCGCGGGGAAGCAGCAGCATAGACCAGACACTATCATCAAGCACAGATTATTGCAATTGATTTGTTACACACTTCCATCCTGTTGGACATGCATATATCATACCCAAAATGCACAAGTTTTAACCGTCCTACCGCAACTTCTGCAGCCCTAGCTATCCTTGCCAGCGATTAGAAAGCATCATTAACCCACTAATACATTAAACCTAACCATCCCGCATTGATCGCACTAACACATTCCTGCATGTTCAAATCAAGGAGATAAGCTAGCATTGGTCACACAGGTGGTCATTGTGTTTTTATTCAAGTCTAAGCATTTCAAGATGCAATCATCCCACATCGTGTGCAACACATCCTAATTGACAGCTAAGGAAAGCAATTAAACCACTCCAGAGAAATCAAACTTCAAATTCTACAACAATCCAATTGATTGCCATGATGCTTGAATTTCAGGTTTGCCTCTCAATAGACACAGTAATGCTTACATACA
>Ga0325411_1006149_pt1 | contig 13199 bp, 3 predicted proteins | sample PopdelMetagenome_13_FD_206181 | JGI IMG/M metagenome (GOLD analysis project Ga0325411, IMG submission 206181) | Populus deltoides microbial communities from Bellville, Georgia, United States - Xylem-PdIQD-R4 | ecosystem: Host-associated > Plants > Phyllosphere > Stem > Wood/Secondary xylem... | reverse complement strand
GGATGGGATGGGATGGAGTAGAGAGCGAACTCAAGGAAAGGATCATAAATTAAAATACATCAGAATCTTCAAAATTGCTTGCTTGCTTGCTAAGGCTTCAATATTCGGATTGTTATCGTTCTCTACTTCTTATTTTGGTGTTGTTTGATGAGTAGTGTCTACTCAAGGCAGCTCTTGTTCCCATCGGCCATATCGTATTCACAAGAAACACTAATTTGCAATTTATCTGCTTTTTTTTTTATCCCTTTTCATTATTTGATTTTTTTTTTAAATTAGTCATTTTATATTGAGTTTGTTAGGAATTGAAACTCACATGTTATTTGGTTTGCTCTCTAATTTATTATCACGATCTTATTAAAAAAATAATATAAATCATATCTTGAGACCTCACCTTACAGTTTAAGTTATTAGATCGAGATGATTCTTTAACATAGTATCAGAGCTTTGATGACAAAACGGTCACGAGTTCGAATTTCAACATCTTTATTTATTCGATAAAAATTAAACGCAAGATAGTGTTGATCTGCACAAGTTTCCAGCTCAAAAAGCTTTTACTTGAGAGGGCGCGTTAAAGAATAATGTAAATCATATCTTGGGACCTTACTTAAAAGTTTAAGCTATTGGATCAAAATGATAATTTAACAACAAACAAAGTGCGAATTTAGTAAAAATTACAGATTTAGCAGGCATATTTAGATTGACCTGAATCAATTTTCCCCCCTTTCTTTTCCTTTCTGCCACGCTTGAGTAAATTAAAATGTATCCTCTTTGTTTTTTTCTCAATACACTTTTTTTTTTTTTTCATGATCACACATGCAACCTCTTGACTTTTTTTAACAATAAGTTTTTTAATTTTTCCTGACCAACTTCCTAGCAAAGCTATGAGATTAGTTTGAAGATTTGTTGACAAGCCGCATATTATAGAGGAACATTGAACAACCAGCTTGAGACAGAAGGATGAAGAAAATGAGTCGCTACCCAAGTATTAGTATAAATAAAAAACCAAATGACTGGTCTCGCAGAAATTGAAGGCAAAAGGCTGGCTGTACAAATCCATTAAAGCGTGTCAAAAACATTAATATATCCTATTACACATGTAGGTGTTCAAGAAAAGCGTGGGTGTTGATGGCATATAATTTAGGAAATAATAACAAGTATCTTGAATAAAATAATAAGATAAAAAAAATAATATTCTTACAAATATTTAATTTTTTTATCCAATAAAACAAATAAAAATCTACAATTGCTAGCTCAACAGGCTAGACTAGGGATGTAACTCAAGATGGTATTGACTAGAGAGCATCCTTGCATCAGCAAATCCAAGCAAACAAGCCACATCAAAAAAAAATTAAAAAAAATTGAAGTCAATAACAATAATATACATATACAAAGCATTATTTGGGGTTTTTTTTTCTCCTTGAGAGCTAACCATTATTATATTTTCCAATCATTTTCTATGACTCAACCTCACAATTCTAATTACAAGTTCAATATATTAGCTCGGTTAACTTAGGGTGTTTTATTTTGTTATTTTTTAATATATTTTTTTTAACTTCATTGATTAATTTCGGATTATCTTAAAGTTTGACTCTGTAATTTTTTTTGATGGACATTCTTTTTTTTTCTGATCATCGTTAACATCTTTTCTTTTAAAATTCAGCCTGTTTATTGTCGTTGCATTTTCTATCGTATAGTATTATTTATGACTCGAGTCTTGAATTTTTTTTCTTTAAAACACACCAATAAGGTTTAAATATTGTTTTTTTTTATGTTAAATTTTTTTGATAAAGCTCGTGACAAAACACAAGTTAAGTATCTTGTATATATAAAATGGGTATGTAGAACTGTGAGGAATAGCTCAACTGATTAGGTCTTGAATTTACTCCCCAATGATCACAAGTTTGAGTCATCTCAGAGGCTTACATAATCATTAATTTTAGGATTCATAAGATTAGTCGAGATATATGCAAGCTGGACCAGACACCTACACTAATAATAATAATAATAATAATAATAATAAAAAGGTCACGTAGGAAAAATACAAACAAAGTCTTAAGAAGTGCTTTTGTATTAATGTGACAAGTCATCTACTTAAACTTTGGCGATGGCTATGAACTCACTCAATTTTTTTCTTATTTAATGTTCATGCTATGATTTATTGTCGACAAGACTTCTTTCCAAAAAATTGAAACGGAACTAATTATTTCTCTTGCACGTCTGTCATCTTTCCTTTCATTAATGGCAATAAGCATTGATTAAATATCATGGCCATTGAAAATTCAGGGAAAAAATAAACTCTTTATTCAACTCGTATAATTAACATCCCCTACCGAAATTCTTGAGATTAATTTTAGGTGTTAATTCTCCTGTATTTTTTCTTTTATAAATCTCATCTTTCTCATTGTTGTTTAACAAACCAATTAATGATGTTATAAATATAAGTAGTAGGGGTGAGAAAAAAACCGAAAAACTAATTAAACCGAGAAAACTGAAAAAATAACCGAAAAAACTAAACAGTAAAAAAAACTGATTAAAATTTTGAAAAAACGGACCGGTTTGATTTCGGTTTTATAAGCTTGAAGCCGAAAAAACCGAATCGAATCCCAATCAGAAAAATCAATCCAAACTAGAAAAAACCCGAGCCAAACTGGAAAAAAACCGAGCCAAACCGGTTTGGTCCTAAAAACCGAATTGAACCGATCAGTTTGAACCGGTTTCAGTTTTTTTTTAATTTTAGTCTGGTTATTTTTTTTATAAAAACCGAACCGAACTAAAAATAATCATAGAAAAAGGATTATATGTTGTAATATAAGTTAATTTTTTTATTCTAGTAATTTTATTTTATTTTTAGTTAAGATGGCTAATAACTTGTACTTAGAGCTTTACAGATCAAGATTAAATATTTAATTTAGCTGGTTTTGGTGGATTTTTTTTAATTTAAATTTACATATTGTTAATTAATGGCCTTAGGGGAATACAAATAATTTAAAATTAAAATTTGTAATTTTATTATATCATCTATTGATGAAAAGACGTGTAAACTTGTGTGATTTGCATGATGGAGGTATTTGATGTGAAGTTATGGATTGAAATAATATATTCTCATTGTTCAATGAACCATAAAAGCCTTAGAAAAATGCTTGTCAAAGTCAAGAGATTGGTGGGGAAAAAGGCAAAAAACAAAATGGACAGAAGCAGGTTAAAATATATCAACTATTAATCCATGTAATTAATTAATTAATAGAAATTAATTATAATTAAAAGAGTACAAGTGGTTATCTTGCCCTTGTGAATTAAAAATTGAGGGTTGTTCTGTCTTTCCCAACAATTTGTCTCTTTGCTTTCATCGTGTTTGTCTCATGATTCCTTCCCTTGCTGTAAATGTGATTCATGCTGGAGTGGAGCCTTGTCACCTTCGAGTCATTTAATTTACGATTTATTTATTCATATAGATTGCAAATTATTATTATTATTATTATTCATTAATTTATCTTTAATTATTTGTATTCTCAACTTTATTTATTATCGTGCGGTGCCTTCACTCTTTAATCCATCCTGATCAATTGTTTTCTTGCCTCAGAGTAAAATAAGTGTAATCAGAGTTAATATCCTTTGATACTTCCAAAGGAATTTATTTTATTTTTTTTAATATGGGTATCCGGGTTACCTTATACGTACCCCGACTAATTCTATGGATCCTGAAATTAACAATCATATAAATCTTTAATAACTCTAAAATTTATAAAACTCGAACTAGTAATTTTTAAATAATAAATTTAAAACTTAATCAACTGAGTTAATCCCTCCACATTTTCCAAAGAAACTTCTTGTTTTGACCACTGCAAGATAAAATAACATCCTCGAGTAGAATGTTTTTTAAAAAACAAAAATCTTACCGTGGTCAAAACAAGAAGGACCCTCTCGAAGTATCAAAGGATATTATTCTCTAATTAATTTTGATTCCACTTATTTTACTTTGAGGTCATACTTGTAAATCTAGTTTGATTTCTGTAGGTTAGTCCAAGAAATCCAAAACTCTGAATCTAACATTTGATTTGATTGGTTTTTTAGTCATCTAGGCCATGTAAGCTAAACTTTTTTTTTTTTTTTTTTATCTAAAGGTGAAGGAATAACTTTTGTTTTTTTAATTATATATCGTAGTTGTTTTTATTTGAATATTTAAGAATTTAAATTTGATTTATGTTTTGAATATTTGAATTATATTTGTTAATTTAAATTTTAAATCTTCAACTTGTTATTTGTTTTTTTGAACTAATTAAAAATTATATTGAAATTGATATTACATGTTGCCTTGAAATCGAGATATCTTTAGATTCAACATGATTAATTATTTTTAATATAGCATGTTATATTTGATGACTTGCTAATCAACTCAGCAAACCAAATCTGAGTTAGTGATCAAGGGGACACACATTAAAAAACTTGGGTGGAAACACTGTTTATAAAAATAGTAAACCACCTCCTTTTTTTCATCTTTTTTTTATTAGGTCCCTTAAATATTTTTTTCATTTATATATATATATATTATTGGATCATTTTACTTTTCATTTAACAATTGTATTTTAATTTTACAAAATTAACTCTTAGTATATTACAAAACAGTGTTTGGAATCGTGAATATACGAGTCGGTATGAGATAAAAAAATATTAAAAATTAGGATGAAAATGCAATATAGAAAAAAGACAACCCACTGTAAATTGCTATAGTTACCTATGGTGTTTTCTTTTATTTTTTTCTTTAATTTATTTTTTGTCATTTGACTTTCTTTATTCCTAATTTAATCATTTTATGTTAAGTTAATTTGAGATTGAGTTTGATGTTTTATTTAGTTGGGCTCTTGTGATGTTAATAATAAGTTTTGATATTAAGTTAATGATTAATTTGGTATAATAAAATTCAAATTTATTAATTTAAATCAATTAAAATTTGAAGAATCTAATTTTAAATTGAAACAAACACACCCCCGTGTAAAAAATAACATTTTTATCTCAACTTTTTAACTCAATCTTTAATAAAAACCAAAATATATGTAATCATTTATTAGTATATATAAATAAATTTTAGTTTGCGGTTAAAATATAATTTATTGATGATAAACAATAAAAATACATCAAATCACAAAAACAAAAGAGCAGTCTTTTTTGCTGTAGAGTTTGAACATAAAATTGAACAGTCTTCTCTAATCTAGAGCATAAAATTAAATCGATGTGCTAAGAGCTAAACCCTAAACAGACAAGATGAGGAATTAAACTGCAGGCATGGCATGGTCATACCCTACTGTTGATATAATTCGGTCAAATGGAATATTTATTTAAAGCAAAAGCAGGAAAAAAGTAGTCTCAAAGTCTGATAAAGTGGTAGTAGTTGTGTTAAGCAAAAAGGAAGAAATGTTGTCTCATCATCCCACGTTTTTGCCTGCATAGACCAACGGATCGCCTCCGAGAAGAATGCTTTTATCCAAGAAAAAAAAAAAAAAAAAAGCATTCTTCTCGTAGCCGATCCGTTGGTCTATGCTTGAACATGGAAGAAAAGTAAACCTATTCTCGGATCTTTTATTATTATTATTATTATTATTATTATTATTATTTTAAAAAAAGAAAGGAGATACCAACACTATTACAAAGAAAAACAAATGATACTATATACTATATATCCAGACACAATGCATTGTAAACGAAAATATTAATATAATTATGTTTTTGCTCTTATGAAAAAAAAACATTAAACTAGCTATTGGGAGTAATTCTAGAATTTATTTATAGCTAGACACAATGCATTGGAATTTTTCGTGTTTTTTTTCTATTCATTTCTAAAATCTAATCAGATTCATTTCATTTTATTATTATGATTTCATGATTTTGATTTTAAATCTTTCTATTTAGCTAGGGTTTATTCTAGGTTTTTTTTTTAGATTTATCTTTTTAAAATTGATTTTTTTCTGTTTTATCGTTCATCATTTTTCTTTGAATTTAGCTTCATAAATTTGGAAAAATGAAGATTTTTAAAAATTAAAAAAATACTTATATATATATATATGTATATACATTTATATTATTTCTTAAAAAAGTGTTAAAATTAGAATAACAATTTATAATGTTTCAAATATGTTATTTTTTCATAGCTCATCGAACTAGATATCTGTAATGCCTTGATCACCAACACAGATTAATCTTATAATCCATCATACATTTTCTTATACAACACTACTTAAAACTCCACAATTGCTATGGAATTTCTCTATCACCTCTTGAAATAGATATTTCAAGACAATTCTTAGAGAGATCACTTGGGAAAGTCGCCACGCAAATCTGAATCACTTTCCAAACGACGTGGTCATGATTTTGATCATGGAACAAGTCAAATCTATGCAATTCACTGAATTTGAAACCCTTGGCCTTGGCACGACATGGATTGTCTGCATATTAATGGCCTGATATAAAATAGGAAACTACAGGCACGTGGGGATGTGACAGTAGAGAGCTTGTTAGAGCCGACCCAACATGTGCCGCAGACTTTGACATTACAGGCATCACTGTCCATGTTACAAGCACATTCTTGATCTGTTAATGGCCACATAAACTCCTATATCTTCTGTTAACATTGAAGAACAAAACTGTAAAGCAGTATCAGCATGGCATCATGCACTGTTCACATGCTTATCTCTGAAGATTAAAATAATGATCCATTTTGGAAATGTATTCATGCGTCATCCTGGAAGCAGAAAATGATATCTTCTTCGTTAACAAGAGTCTACCCTGATGATGCTATATAGTAATTAATATAGTAATTAATCACCTTAACCTTGAAGTGAAATCAGCCTCCCTTCTAAGGTCAATGATTCACGGGTACTGTCGCTCGAGGGCCCCAAAGGGTGTTTGTCTCTTTGGTAAAGATTAAAGTAAAAACCTTTCTGATCGTCTAAAATCTAAACCAGATTCTTTAATGGTTTGTCGTCACCACAAATCCTTTCTCCTCATCACTGAACATCGAGTGAAGTTACTGTAATAAAGTGAGAAGAAATACTAGCAGGAACCGAACCAGAAGATGAAGATATATAATTATATAAATTATATTTTTAAATTCTATCTAGAAATTAACTAAAGTTTTGAGTTGGAAGCTTTGTTGATCAAGCAGTTTGAATTTTATTACTCCTAATTTAATTTATAAAATTAAAATAAACTTGTATTGATTAGAGCCCAAATAACTTTCGCTTTAACGAGTTTATTAAGAAAAACGAGAATCACAAAACTTTGTATTCCCTCGTCATACAATTTCGAATGGGACTTTGCTACGGCCACCACCGTCCCACAAGTATAATAATGTGAACAGGCCATGAATTATGACACGGTGGTCTGCAAGTGTATTCTTCTACTCTTTTGCTTTCCTTTTTCTCGACAAGTAATTGTGGAGTGGGTCTTCGTAGCCAGAAACCAACACTTTCTTTTGGGTGTGTGTATATATATATATATATTATACTATACCGCAAGTCTTGGAGACAATCTTCCACTTTATTAGCCATATATTTGTGGGTTCCATGTAAATTCAACAGGATCAATGGCAATTAGGATTATGTTTTGTAAATAGATTGAATAAATAATTTGATTCACGTCATTTGTCTCTCAATGGTAGAATTAACTCGGGTGATTCTGAAATTTAATGATAACTTTAAGAAGTTGATCTAATGGTTAAGAAATCATGCTTTTATCTTTATTTTTTCAGCTAAAAATTTGGAACTAAAATTCTAAAAAATCTATTAAATTTCTTTAAATATATCAAATCTATGTATTTTTTTTTTGAAAAAATTAGTTTTAATACTGGACACGCTAAAAAAATAGGGTTTAAATACTATGGCGCACAGCTTTGATAAATGTCGTTATCAAAAAGCTTATGCTGTCCACCTTTTCGACAAGCATTATACACCTTTAATCTTCTTTTCCAAGTAAAACAGGACACCACAGTTCCATTTATTTTTCCTTTTTGCTCCAAAAGACAACTTACAAAACCCTCCTCTCATCAAAAGAGGAAGTAAAGCAAGGAGAAAAGGGAGAAAACAACAGGAATCCCAATGATAAAGGGCCTAGCTAGCTACACTGTTCCGTTTTAGGTTCCAGTCTTCTATCAGTTGTGAGAAAAAGAAAATGATTTGGTTAATGTATTGCGTACAGCAGAAAGGAGAGGAGAAAACATCAATAAAAATGAGCAAAACATTCAAGCACAGTACTGTGTTGTTATCATTGCACGAACTCGTAATGTAAATTGTAATTATACAGTGAATCCAGGATTAAAGAGAACATGCGTTGGATCTATGATGAGGAAAGAACAGAAAATACCAATGAAGGCCTTCGTATAAATAAAATGGACAACAGTGTTTTCACTCACAAAGCACAGTAAATAACTTAGCTGATTTAGTTTTTTTTTTGGTAACTGAGTGATGTTTACGGTAAAAGAAACTGGATTTCTTGTTTTTCCTTTGTTTTCACCTCTTTGCTGAGGGGCTGGAACAGTGGTGCTAGCTGCTCAAGTCATTGTCAAACAAGTGGGACAAGCATTATATGAAATATGTGGCAATGACTCTACCAATATTCCATTTTGAAGAAGTGACTAACAGCAACACCACACTGACCCTACCCCATGCTGTCTTCTTTATCACATTGGAGTACTGAGAATCAAAACCAGTGTCATGTGCCCTCTGTGTTCAGTGTCTGTGGATCTTCCTAGGGCTCTCATGCTACGATTCATTGTGCAATTACGCCCTGTTCTTCATGGTGGCGGGCTCCATTCAGTGGCTAAGAGTACTGCCATCCTTCTCCCTTTTTCGCTGATCTTGCAGGATTTCATCAAGTCTGTGAGTGACTTGCAGCTAGCCGAAAGCATGTGCATGTGAATATCGTTTCCCAAAGCTTAGTGGATGAAGCCCTGGATTTCGTATACTGTTAGGCACTGCAGAATGAGCCTTCAATGGCCCAACTCATCACAAGCCATAAACTCCGCTCTGGTCATCTCAGCCCACAATGGTGAAGAACAAAATCAATAAATTAAGTATAGTTTTGAAATTTAGAATTCGAGACTTGAACTGGTCCGGGTCTAACACTATGAAATTAAAATTAAGTGTTTATGAGCGTACATTCCATGCAATTTATCTAATAACTTTACAGAATTATAGCACTCGAGAATAAGAAATCGTAGCAGGTACCAAACCTGTTTTCGACTAGCTAACTTGGTTTAGAAGAACAGTGATTGATACTATTCAAAACCCCCCATTTTCCTTAACTTCTTTTATAATTTTAATAAATACTATATCAAAGTTGTTTTTGTTTCTACAATAACTCTATATTTGAGAGAGAGAAAAAAAATACTGAGATGAGGTTCATTGTTCATTCACCATTTTTTTCATTCTCTTTTTTTAAAATATCGTTCCCATATATTTTTTATTAAACCCTTATAAGATCTAATTTCACGAGATAAAAATTGAAATTATAATAGTAAAACAAGATTAAAAAAGAGAAGACTAAAATATGAAAGGAAAAGAATGCAGGAATATTCGTAAAGTTTTTTGAAATGATATAAAAGTTTATTTTATTTATATTTAGTCTGTGAATTTGGTAGATAAAAAAAAATTGCTATAAAATAGTGAAGCAAAGATAAAAGTTGAGATATCAAATATATATTTAATTGAAGATTTTTGTTTTATTTTCACTAACTGGATTTCACATGTTGTGAATAATTTAACTTGGAATTAATCTTATTTTTATTCGTACATAATTTTAGACTTTAATATTCAAGAAAGTTAAATTCTCAATTAATAGTTGGTTGAAGGCACAACTACTAACTTATTAATTGAAATAATAGCTTGAAAAAGCATTGCCGTGGGCATCCTCAAGGCCACGTGTACAAATTCTCACACCTAAAAATTAATATATTTTGAAAATAATATCATGTACGTACCATTCCTGTTTTTATTTTTATTTTTTTTGGGGTAGGACGACTTAAAAATCATGCCATGCCATCTTTTTTATTTTTTGAATAGATATTTAAATAAATAGCAAGACAAAATTGAGGCCCATGTGTAAGCATACAAGGACATCCATTAAGGCCCATAAGTAGATCTTTCACTCATTTTTATTTATCAATTTTCTCATAAATTATCTTGATTTTCTAGTTCCGTTAAAATCATTTAATGAAAAATGTTAACTACTTGTAAAATGATGTTATTTTTTTAATAGAAAAAAAGTACAATTTAGAATATTTATTTTTTAAAAAAATATGGTTGAAAAGCCTTAAAGATGAATGCAAGTCATTAACAAAACAAGTAGTTTTTAAAGTTTAAGAGTAAAATCAGTATACAAAATTATTTAATGACAAAATTAAGACTATTGAGAGTATTTTTGAGACTTCGGCTTTTCTTCCTTGAACTTCGACGTATGTGCTTTGGAGGGTGAGAGAAATGGAGGAGACAAGGGCTGACAAGATCTAAACCATTATTGACCCAGAGGGGTTCCATTTTGAGATCACCAAATTTCCAAGACAGTGATGAAATCACCTATAAGACCCTCAATCGTTACAAAATGTAAACAAAGGTAAGCTAATCGTTGTTCTCTTATTGAGCAAAAAGTAAAGCAAGCATGGGCAGTTCTTCCTCTCTGTTTCTGTTTTTCACTCTTTTCACTACCTTGCAGAGTCCAATTCTGGCTGCAAAAAAGGCAAGCTAGCATGCATTGATGTTGTCTGATCGTTTAGTGTTTCAACAAGTTACATTTGCAATCTCTCTTATGTTATAATTCTGCTACTGACAGTGATACCTGTGTCTGTGTACGTACAGTCTTATGTGGTTTACCTTGGGAGGCAATCTTATGCTTCTGAACCTTCCGCCACTGACCTGGATAGGGTAACCGATGCCCATCATGAACTTCTGGGCTCTTGTATGAAGAGGTGATGCAGAACTGAATATTTCTGCCGTGTGATCAGTGCTGTATTTGGTTGTTCTAATACTGATGATCAAGTTTGAATTCGTTATGACAGCAAGGAGAAGGCGAAACAAGCCATCTTTTACTCCTACACTCGTTATATCAACGGTTTTGCAGCAGTACTTGAAGATGAAGAAGCAGCTGAAATTTCAAGTATATATAATACTATTATAATTGTTCAGCATGTATGTCGTGCAATCCTTGGTAATATTACAAATATGGTCTTGTTAATACGTTTTCAGAGCATCCAGAAGTTATATCAGTTTCTCGAAACCAAATAAGTCAATTACACACAACAAATTCTTGGGGCTTTCTTGGACTGGAAAGAAATGGAGAAATTCCAGCTGATTCTATGTGGCTAAAGGCAAGATTTGGCGAAGACGTAATTATCGGGACCCTTGATACTGGTAATTATAATTCTACTTTTCTGTGTACATGCATAGAACTGGTCAAGTCTCCTTCATATCATTTCATCTTCTTAATTTAAATGTTTCTTGCATTCAATTATTTTGGACCAGGTACAGCTACCATACATTTGAAAGAAAAATCTCCAATGATGGTTGATTTTCAATCTATATATTATTCTTGACTGTGCATGATGCTAGGTGTTTGGCCAGAATCCGAAAGCTTCAATGATGAAGGGATGGGGCCTGTTCCATCTAAATGGAAGGGATACTGTGATCCAAATGATGGGATTAAATGCAACAGGTACTTTAATTTCTTTCTCAAGGCCAGAGCTCTTTTCTTGACCTGAACTTCTCATTTTGCCTCTGCTAATGAACCGCAGACAAATTCTTCCGTTTCCTATATATAGTAAGATTGGTAACATAAAAGATATGTTGTTATTAGCAGGAAACTTATAGGAGCAAGGTACTTTAGCAAAGGCTACGAAGCAGCAGAAGCAAATGATTCTTCATCATACCACACCGCGCGAGATTATGATGGCCATGGAACCCACACTCTATCCACTGCTGGAGGTCGTTTTGTTTCGGGGGCAAACTTGCTTGGTTCAGCTTATGGAACAGCAAAGGGAGGTTCGCCCAACTCGCGAGTCGCTTCATACAAGGTCTGCTGGCCCCGCTGTAGCGATGCTGATGTGTTGGCTGGCTATGAAGCTGCAATTCATGATGGGGTCGATATCCTCTCAGTGTCACTTGGATCCGGTCAGGTAGAATACATTACTGATGGGATTGCAATTGGAGCATTTCTTGCCATGGAGCGCGGGATTCTTGTAGTTGCCGCCGCTGGAAATGATGGACCTGACCCTGGAATGGTTGGGAATATAGCTCCCTGGATTCTGACAGTTGCTTGTAGCACTATCAGTAGGGATTTCACATCTAATGTCATCCTTGGAAATAACAAACAATACAAGGTTCGTTCTGTAAGCTCATATCTTTAGCAAGTCGTTGTAAATTGTTCTACCTATCATGGGGTCCAGAAATTCGATACATTAATTTCTAAATAATCAGAGTGTGAGTTTTAATACCAACACTCAACCAGCTGGGAAGTTTTACCCCTTGATCAATTCGGTGGATGCTAAAGCTGGCAATGTTTCCAGTAATCAAGCGTAAGCAGCAAACTAATTTTGTTCTCAGCCAAAATGACATTTTCTGTACTTGTTAGGTTCATATTTCTTATCTTGTTGTATTTGGCAGAAAATATTGCTCCATCGGATCCCTTGACCCCTTGAAAGTTAAAGGAAAAATTGTATACTGTACTCGCCACGAAGATCCTGATGTAGAGAAGAGTCTGGTTGTTGCTCAGGCTGGTGGTGTTGGGGTGATACTTGCTAACCAATTGATAATTCGACAAATCCGACCTCGGGCACACTTTGTTCCTACTTCCGTTGTCTCTGCAGACGATGGACTTTCCATTTTAACTTATGTCTATAGTACAAAGTAAGGTCTACGTTAATTGGTAATTCAGACAATTAAACTTGGTTGATTTCACTCGACAATGCCCTGAACAATCTATCGTTTGTGATCCTGTGAATCTCTTGGAACTTCTCTTTTCACTCAGGTCACCTGTAGCTTACATAAGTGGCGCCACGGAGGTGGGAACAGTGGCTGCACCTGTCATGGCTGCCTTTTCATCTCCTGGGCCTAACTTCATCACCCCAGAGATCCTTAAGGTACTCTTAATAGCTTCGCATGAGCGTTTTAAAATACATGCTCAATATTATTTTTATAGTGAGAGTGCATGTGATGATTTCA
>Ga0325411_1006143_pt1 | contig 13202 bp, 10 predicted proteins | sample PopdelMetagenome_13_FD_206181 | JGI IMG/M metagenome (GOLD analysis project Ga0325411, IMG submission 206181) | Populus deltoides microbial communities from Bellville, Georgia, United States - Xylem-PdIQD-R4 | ecosystem: Host-associated > Plants > Phyllosphere > Stem > Wood/Secondary xylem... | reverse complement strand
AAACGAGCTGAGCATAATTCGCAATTGAATATAATTATAAATCTAATTATCTAACAATGATTAAGCATTTAACGAAGAGGAAGGATCTAAAACAACCAAGTCCATCTTATAAAAAGTCCACGTTCACTGTCATTGGCAGAATACATCCTTTGAAAAGTAGAAACGTAATATTACGCGGAGAGAGAGAGAGAGAGAGACAAAAAGTCCCAAACGCATTGGACACAGTCTTTCTCTTTCTTTTCATTTGCTAACCTAAAAAGAAGGTGATCTCTCTTTCCCTGTTTTCGATTTTTGATCTCGTTTTGGTTTCATTTATAAGGGACTTTTATTGTTCATTTCTTTCTTTTCTCTTTCTTTTTTGAATTCAAAGAGAAAACAAGCGATGGCTGCACCGCCAGCAAGGGCCCGTGCTGATTATGATTACTTGATTAAGCTTCTCTTGATTGGGGATAGCGGTTAGTTTTTTTTTTCCTTTCTATCTATTATCCTGGGTTTGTTGGATTGGAAGGGCGCTGTTTCTGTTTTGGGGTTTTGATTTGGAATGTGATGCGGTGATTTAAGAGTGTTTTTTTTTTATATATGTGGTTTTGTCAAACGGTTTTTTGTTGTTTTTTTGGTTTCGTGGTGGATTTAAGGAATGTTGACATGTATGAGGCTAATCATTTGAGGATTTGCTTAAATGGTGTTTGTTCGTGATCTGGTGAGGTGGGGTTCGGGTTTTAACAGGCATTTGCATCAAAAGTGGCATTGGTCATGTTTATAGCTCCACTCAGCATTGCCAGTGACCTTTCTGTTGGATTGCATGGATGATATTGATTATTATTATTATTATTATTATTATTATTATTATTATTATTATTATTATTATGTTTCTGTGAGGCATTCCCTTAAATTTTGTGTTTGTATGTTTAGTGAATTGAATTTGGGTGAGCAGGACCTGCAATGTAAAGTGTTTTAATTGATCACAGAGCTTGTAGCAGTTGGTCTTAATAGGATGTGTGCAGCGTTAAGGAAACTTCATGACAGCTTGAAAGTTCCATTATGTACTCGGATGACTGTTATTTTATTTTATTTTTCATTTATGATGCCTGTGCTCTTTTAACAATCAGAGAACCTGGAAGTTTTTTTGTCCGTTCTGTCTCCATCCTTGGCAAATTCTAAGTCATGGTACAGGTTTTCCTTTCATGTTTTGAAGTCTGATCCTATTGTGTTCAAGCAGTTTTATTTATTTATTTACTTAGATCCGTTACATGTTTTAGATTTGGTGATGCTGAGATGGAGCATTTATTGAATCATTATTGACTTGGTTTATTTAATTAATTTCCCCATCGAAGTGGGGTTTTGAGAGAGGATTTTGGAGATGGTCCTATCCTGTTCCTTTTTTGAATGAAATAGTAGTGAGCAGGACACATACATGCACCATCAAAATTGCAACCCAGGACACTTAAAGTAATATTCACTTTGGCCGGTCTCCCACTTCCCATAAAATGCAACTAGATCTCAACCTTTTCCAAGCAGTGATCTCATTGAAATGACACTTTTTGCGTAGTTAGAGATGCTGACCTCTGCTGTATCCATGTTTGCAATTGCATTTGTAAATGCAGATGCATAAACAAAAAAAAAAGATGAATATTTTGTCTTCACAAGGGGGGTTAGATTGAGAATCATTCTCTAGTGGTTGCCAGTGTCTGCTAGGAGGTGGTCTGACCTTCGAATTCAAGTTAATGGCTACATGTAGCCCAAATTCAACCTCATCTAATGGCCAATTGTCGGATTGAATTGACTTTTTGGTGCAATGGAAATCATCAAGAAAAACTGGGTGGATAAGTGGTTTAAAGTTAATAAAAAAGATGAGTTCAAGGAGGAGAAAGTTTGTATGCGGTAATGAATTCTAGATGTTTCGTGGTTTTTCCTGCATTGTTGATGGAGAAGATATGTACCTGTAAATGAGCCTTCTATTTGTCTGCGATGGAGAACTTTTCCCTAAGGAGAAGCTGCAGATACCCCAAGCGTGCATTTTACTGATATAGTAGAGTTTTTTTACCAAAAAATTGTCTTAGGATTGAGTTTAGCAATTAAAGACAAAGTAGCAACTCTGGCTGTCTATGTGATGCAACCATCTGCTTGGTTCATTTGTCTCCCTAACTTGAATCTTTTATGTTGATTCCTTGGTGAAATCGGTAGATGCTACTGTTTGGAGATTAGAGACAACAAAATCAGACTTATTTGAGTTGTCATGATGCAGTAGTTTTAGGCAAATTATGATTTTTTCTTTGCACTGCTCTTTAATGACTTGGCTTGCTTTTAATGCATCACATGTTAGTTTGTCAAGTTCCCCCCTTTATCTTTCTTGTTTCTTAGAATAGTAAGTGTATGTTTGATTCCCCAAGTATTGAGAGCAGAATGAAAATAGGATTTCTTTCCAATTGCAAGTAGAATTTATATTTTAATTTTATTTCAAGTTGAATGTACTTATAAGAGTCTTAATAACACAAAAGGGAAGCGATTTAGTTCACTTGAAATGTAATTTCTCATTTTTCTGGTGAAATTGCAACCCTGTTGTTGAACTACACCCCACAACATTTATTTGAGAGAATTCCCTCTCAACAAGTGCATGATGAAGTGGTCAATCTTTGTTCCACCTCGAGAGACCCATGTTATTGGCAGTAAAACATTGAAAGGGATTCATATTCCATATTCACTCCTAAACATGCCCAAATTTCCTACTATTTAGGTGTTAGCAACCCCACTTGTTTTATGTCGATCAGTGATTGATTTTTGATTGGATTCTTTTTTAAGGTAAACCAGTTGAAAGATTTTTCAGGATTTTTCAATTCCACCAGGTTGCTCCCTAATATTTTACACCGGTATCTGCTGGCAGTTCTCATTTCCTGCCAGTTCGTATCCGAATTTAAAAGTAACTTGAATCTATGTGATTTCAGTGGGGATTCAATCCTGACATTATGGGCTGGTCTACATACTATGTCCTGTTTTTTTCTTCCTCTTTCATGATTATTTGAAATCCCAGTTCTTGTTAATGTTTTTGTAGGTGTGGGGAAGAGTTGTCTGCTTTTGCGTTTTTCTGATGGTTCCTTCACAACCAGTTTCATTACCACCATCGGGTTTGCTTTCCTGACAACTCTCCCAATTTTTCATTGTGAAACTATTTTAGCATTTTTGAACTTGTGAATGTGAAGTGGTTTAATAATAAGAAGTACTTTGGGCCTGCTCATGTGATTTACAAGGGAAAATTGAGGGTGACTGGATTTCATGTCACTAGCTAGTTTCGTTATCTTTGGCTCTTCAGATACTGGTGAAAAATTTATAGTGTAGTGATGCAAATGAAGTTCAGAAATTTGATGTCCCATTTTGGTTGTGCTCATAACCATTCCAGGCAGTTTCCTTGGTAGAGGATCTGGATATGAATGATGCAAATTAGTTGACATATTTTCAACATATTTAATTAAGAGCCCAATCATGTTCCATTTGCTGAAGGCTGGAGGCTCCATTTTAACTATTTTTTTCGAGCATCAATCTGATCCTTTATCTGTACCTTTCTAAAACAGCATTGATTTTAAGATAAGAACCATTGAGCTTGATGGTAAACGGATTAAACTACAAATATGGGATACAGCAGGCCAGGAACGTTTCCGAACTATCACAACAGGTTTGTGTTTGGCGTTTACAAATTCTCTCTGTTTTCAAATTTGCGGTCTTTTCCATAAATGCACATTTGAGCCTTGAGCCTAGAGCCTAGAGTTGCTTATGTGCTTTATACTCTTCTGCAGCCTATTACCGAGGAGCCATGGGGATTTTGCTCGTTTATGATGTTACTGATGAATCATCTTTCAACAGTAAATTCTCTTATTGCCTTACCTTTAGCCTTCAGATTTTAAGAAATCTTAATAGTTTACCAATCTTGCTACTTTTTTATTGTCAACATGTATTACTTGCATTTTCTGTTTTTTGTGTGGGTAATCAGCATACCTGTTTTTTGCTTGATATTTGTTCAGTATATGTGTTGCATGTATTTGTGTGTGGGTAACCAGCAACATCTGTTCTTGTTTGCTTCCTATTTCATCGAGATGAATTTGTGAAAGATCTCCTTACAGATATAGTGGAACTTCTCCTTCATCTTGTGGGTCTTTCTTCCATTGTTCAACATCCTTGAATCTCTGATAGAGCTAGTGTCTTTTTATGATCAGATATTAGGAACTGGATTCGCAACATTGAACAGCATGCTTCTGACAATGTCAACAAGATACTGGTGGGAAACAAAGCAGACATGGATGAGAGCAAAAGGGTATGTGCTGTATCTTACAACCTGCAAGAAATGTTTATTTCATTAACGTTGTGGGTTGGATTGCAAGTTTATTAACTATGCAATGAACCCTTTTTTTGCAAGTTTTCACCCTAAAAGTGTTGAGGAGTCTTGCTCTTTCTTATAATTTAGAGTGCTTCATTGGGGATCCTCATTCAATTCCTCCGTTGTGTGTTCCATTGATGATAATTAGGAAAGACATTCCTCTTTTTTTTCCCCAGGCCGTGCCTACCTCCAAGGGTCAAGCTCTTGCAGACGAGTATGGGATCAAGTTCTTTGAAACTGTAAGTGCAAATATGCTTCTAGAATGGAATCGTCACAGCTTCATCTATTTTCTATTTTCTTACATGCAAAGTATTTTTTGCAGAGTGCTAAGACAAATTTGAACGTGGAGGAGGTTTTCTTTTCAATTGCAAGGGATATCAAGCAAAGGATCTCGGAAACTGATTCCAGGGCAGAGGTAACTTTTGCTTTTATTTTGCAAAACTATATTATAATTTCTTCCACTAGTTCCTTGGTTGGAAAATTGGTTTATAGTACCAAATCCCAGGGGAATTGTTTTTTTACCTCTCTTCTCCTCAAATATTGATGTATTTATCCTTTTGCCTGGTGGCACCAGCCTCAAACAATCAAGATTAACCAACCAGATCCATCAGCCAGTGGTGGCCAAGCTGCCCAAAAGTCAGCCTGCTGTGGCTCATAAAAGGGAGAATCAAAATATGGACCGAGAGGGAAGGTTATGCAAGTGGCACCCATTGGGGTGTCGGATTAATGCTGATGACGATGTGCTGGGTGCATGTGTTGTGCCCCGTTATTTTTCCAGAATACCAACCTTAGTGTGTTTAAAGCAGTATTTCAATATGTGGAATTTATAACATATCTTTTCCCTTTCTGTCGCTTGGGGCTTGAACTCATTTACTGGCTCAATGTAGATGGATTATCCAAATCTAGCTCCCATTTCCTATAAGATGCCTGGTGCTCGTGTTTGTCAGAATTTGTAATCTTGTTTGTGCGCATCTTTGAATGCCATCAATCGAACAATCTACTGGTAAGTTCGTTGTTGAATTTGTTCATGTGATAGCTTGTACCGTGCCTGGCTGATTGCTGAATATATTGGCCATACTCATTGAATGTCCGCATATGGATGCACCAAAGGAGTAGAAGGAAAACAAGAGAAAATGACAATTGATTGTATTGCTTGATTTGACAGTCACGTCCCTTCTGCTCCTCTGGAAAGGCCCTAAGCTCCAGACACCCTCATTTTCAACGGAGAAAAGAAAATGTATTGATGTGCATCAAAGCCATTAACTAAGCCGAGCGTGTCGCATACGATAAGACCACTGATCACAACAGTTGTGTTTTGGAAGTGTTTTAACCTGCTGTTCCTCTGTAGCCTGAACACAGCTCCAACCAGGTGGGCATGGCCACGTGCAGATCGTGGGTTTCTTCGTGTTGGCCTGTTTCTGTCCATCCCTTCTCGGATGCTCGGTGCACTTTGCCCCTTTTTTATTTTATAAGAGCATCTTGCTTGTTGCTATACTTGGGCATGGGCAAAATCATGCATAAAATACGCATGACTTTCGACGAGGCAATAGCGGTCCCCATTATAGGTAAAAACCACTCGTCATTAACTAAAGTGCGCACGTCATGTCCGAATAAAAAACAGAAGAAGAAAAGAAAACAGAAGCCGTTGTCTTGACTTCTTCAGCATAGAAGTTGGAATTGGCTTGTGGTTACAGCAAGAAAGGTGGGTCCTACAATCTTAAATACTGAACGGCTCCAATTTGGTCTCAGGGTTTAACCTCCATTGGATTCAGTGCACGTTCCAACTGTAACGTGTTAAAGGACCCACTGATAAGTTTTAGGTGAACCATGGTGTTCGTGTGTTTTAGATTTCTGTCATTTCTATCCAATATGGGATTAAGAAGACATTACGAAAACTAGTGCTGATTATGCGGTTTGCAAATTCCGGGTGTCTATATTATAGTAGAGGTTGCGGTTTAAAATATTTTTTATTTAAAATTATATTAAAATAATATTTTTTATTTTTTAAAATTAAAATGTTAAAACAATTTAAAAATATAAAAAAAAAATTAGTAAAAAAATTAAAATTTAAAGGAATACGGTTTGCATCGTGTTTCCAAACATGATTGAACTGATTTTTTTTATTAATTCTTGATTTTATTTTCAAATTAATTTTTTTTGTATTTTTAAAATATTTTAATTTACTATATCAAAAATAATTTTTTTAAAAAATATATCATTTAAATATATTTTAAATAATAAATATTTAAAAAAACAACTTGTAGCCAAACCGTTATACTTCAATGCTACAGCAATAAATAAAAAGATGAACGAATGATGTAAACAAATAGCGGTAAACTAGAGAAACGTGCTGAACTGAATTTATGCAAAGCCAAGCCAGGTCAACAACAGGAAAAATCCTAAGAAGCCAGCCGGGCTTTGCCAGCGCTTGTGCCCGGAGGACAAACTATCACATCGCCAAAATAAGATAGAGCGGTAAATAAATAAATAACAGAAAAAGGGAAAGATCAAATAAATAATAATGTAAACAATATAAATAAATAAATAAAGAATAACATTCGAGAATATTGGAAAGGAAAGAAGACGCAAGATATAATTCAAATGAGAGCCCACCATGGTTGGATTGAGGACAGCATCATCGCTTCTGTTTTCCACGGCGACTAGGGTTTTCTTATACTTCTTTTCTCTCTCTGGTACGCACGCATTTTCCTTGTGTCCAAAAACATTTATCTTTTTTGTTTCCCTCAACTCCAGCAGCTCAGATCGCGCTAAGTCACGTTTCTTTGCTGTATGTTGAAAGTGTTATTTAATTTCTTCTGCCTTTGTTACTTTAATTATATGATATGATTAGTTCATAACCTTATTTTGTTTTATCTTAATCCAAAAGAATTAGAGGATTGAATCCAGTCCTTTTGTTCAGTTGAGATGATATGAGTGATTAAGCATTATCGATTCATATTGTTTTTTTATTAGTCTATTTATTTCCTAATTTAATGCCGGATTTAAGAGAGGATTCTATTACTATCATTAATGCATTTTCAGCATCAAGTGCCGTTATTTTTTAGTCGTTAAAGTGATTATCAAGTACTATAGTTTCTTATTGATTCTTTTTGTTTTTTCTGGCTTTGTTTAACAGAGGGGTTCTTTTTAATAAGGAAAAGATACATGTTTTTTATGATTGATTCTTGAGCCTGGGAGGTGTATAATCTTTGAAAAAGAATTGGTGGTATTGGGTTAGTGTGGATTGATAGTCATGGCTTGGTTTAGAGCGGGTGCTAGTGTAGCAAGGCTTGCCATTAGAAGGACTTTATCTCAGGGTGGATCGTATGCAACGAGATCACGGGTTATACCTTCTCAGAGTAGATATTTCCATTCAACAGTGACTAAGTCTAAGGAGCAAACTGCGCCTGTCCCTCGTCCTGTCCCTCTCTCTAAGCTAACTGATAACTTCTTAGATGGGACCAGTAGTGTTTATTTAGAGGAGCTTCAGCGAGCATGGGAAGCTGATCCAAATAGCGTGGATGAGTCGTGGGATAATTTCTTTAGGAACTTTGTGGGCCAGGCTGCTACGTCTCCTGGAATTTCAGGCCAAACTATTCAGGAGAGTATGCGGTTGCTGCTGCTTCTCAGGGCTTACCAGGTTAATGGTCACATGAAAGCCAAGTTGGATCCACTGGGGTTGGAAGAAAGAGAAATCCCAGATGAATTGGATCCTGCTCTATATGGTTTCACGGAAGCTGATCTTGATAGAGAATTCTTTTTGGGAGTGTGGAAGATGGCTGGATTTTTGTCTGAAAACCGTCCAGTGCAGACTCTTAGGTCCATATTGACCAGGCTTGAGCAGGCTTATTGCGGGAGCATTGGGTATGAGTACATGCACATTGCAGATCGTGAAAAATGTAACTGGTTGAGAGACAAGATTGAAACCCCAACACCTATGCAGTACAATCGTCAGCGGCACGAAGTTATTCTTGATAGGTTAATATGGAGTACACAATTTGAGAACTTCTTGGCCACTAAGTGGACGGCAGCTAAGAGGTTTGGACTCGAAGGTGGAGAGACTTTGATTCCGGGAATGAAGGAGATGTTTGATAGGTCAGCTGATCTTGGGGTTGAGAGCATAGTTATTGGAATGCCTCACAGAGGAAGATTGAATGTACTGGGTAATGTGGTTCGGAAGCCGCTCCGTCAAATATTTAGCGAGTTTAGTGGTGGCACAAAACCTGTAGATGAAGTTGGGCTCTACACTGGAACTGGTGATGTCAAGTATCACTTGGGAACTTCTTATGATCGTCCAACTAGAGGTGGGAAGAGAATCCATTTATCTTTGGTTGCAAATCCTAGTCACCTAGAAGCTGTGGATCCTGTTGTTGTTGGAAAAACTAGAGCCAAGCAATATTACTCGAATGATTCTGACAGGACTAAGAACATGGGGATTTTGATTCATGGTGATGGTAGCTTTGCTGGGCAAGGGGTAGTGTATGAAACTCTACATCTTAGTGCACTGCCAAACTATACTACTGGTGGAACCATACATATTGTGGTGAACAACCAAGTTGCTTTCACAACTGATCCTAGGGCAGGAAGATCTTCACAATATTGCACTGATGTTGCCAAGGCCTTGAATGCACCTATATTCCATGTAAATGGAGATGATATAGAGGCAGTTGTTCGTGTGTGTGAGCTTGCAGCTGAGTGGCGCCAGACTTTCCATTCAGATGTTGTGGTTGATTTAGTGTGCTATCGTCGTTTTGGGCACAATGAGATTGATGAGCCTTCTTTCACGCAACCCAAAATGTATCAGGTTAGCAAATATATATATATATATATATATATATATATATATATATGTATGTATGTATTCAGTTCACTGCAGCCCCTTTCTCCTCGTTCCTTTGGCTCTCAGTTCATTAGAACCAGCAATCGATGCTACGTTCTGGATGCAACCTTGTATACTTTACAAACTTGTTATCCTTCACATGATGTTTTTCATTGTTGTTGCTATAATCCTATTTTCTGTTAGTGCTACCCGTTCAACTTCTCTCTTGAGTCGTGTCAAGCAGACTTATGACATTTCTGACTGGGGTCGTACCAGGTTATTCGGAATCATCCATCAGCTCTGGAGATCTATAAAAAGAAACTCTTAGAATCAGGACAGGTGACTGAAGAAGATATTCATAGGATACAGGAGAAGGTCCTTTCAATCCTCAATGAAGAGTTCTTGGCAAGCAAAGATTATGTTCCTAAAAGAAGAGACTGGCTTGCATCTCATTGGTCTGGTTTTAAGTCTCCCGAACAGCTTTCACGTGTCAGAAACACTGGGTATGCTGGCAACTTACTAGTTCTAAATTTAGTTGTCTGTCTCATTTTTTTGCATTTCTATATTGAAATCTTTATGCTTTAGTTTTTTGCATTATATTGAAATTTTTATGCTCTTATGCAGAGTGAAACCTGAGATCTTGAATAATGTAGGCAAAGCAATTACGACCCTTCCAGATAATTTTAAGCCTCACAGAGCTGTAAAGAAGGTTTACGATCAACGTGCACAAATGATTGAAACAGGGGAAGGAATTGATTGGGCTGTTGGGGAGGCTCTTGCTTTTGCCACACTGCTAGTAGAAGGCAACCATGTTCGATTGAGCGGTCAGGATGTTGAAAGAGGTACTTTCAGTCATCGTCATTCAGTAATTCATGATCAGGAAACTGGGGAGAAGTATTGCCCCCTGGATCATGTCACCATCAACCAAAATGACGAGATGTTTACTGTCAGCAACAGGTAATATATCAAGTCTTTTTTTCTCTTCTCATGTTGAACTTTCACTGGGCAGAAATTGCCTCATGCGTCCCTTGAATAGATATAGTTTGGTGCCAAAGACTTGCTTGTGGAAACTCAATAGTCTGCACTATGTGATTATTGAGACACAGTATTTGTAGTCGAGTTGGTGCTTTATAGTGGAATTCCATTTAACTAATAGCTGTTATGTCTTGTTCACAGCTCCCTTTCAGAGTTCGGTGTTCTTGGATTTGAATTGGGTTACTCGATGGAAAGTCCAAATTCGTTGGTAATCTGGGAAGCTCAATTTGGTGACTTTGCAAATGGAGCTCAAGTGATATTTGATCAGTTCCTGAGCAGTGGTGAATCAAAATGGCTGCGACAAACTGGGCTTGTTGTGCTGCTTCCTCATGGATATGATGGTCAGGGCCCTGAACATTCAAGTGGACGGTTGGAACGATTCCTTCAGGTATTCCCAACAAAGACTTCTGTGCTCTTTTCTTTTCCTTGCATTCTACTAGATGGTTTCTTACTCCATGGTAATAAGTGGAAGTGACTTTGTCCAACGCTAATTATAAGTTTCAAATACCAAATACCATAACAAGAGTTTTGTTACAGACTATTCACAATATCAAAGGAAATTTCATATTTCAAAATAAATTCCCTTAATTATTATTATTTTTAGGTGTACAATCCCAAATTTATTTGTTTATTGTCCTGCACTTGTACTTCTAAGCGATATTTTACACATCGATGCTAAGATCCACGTTGAGATGTGTTGAACCTTCAAGTGGGGAAATTGAAGCAGTTTCACTATAAGTTGGCATGTCCCTGCATAAATTTGATTATGAGAGTTTTTAACAAATGTATCTCTCTGTTAAATAAATTACATGATTATTAGGTACCCATTATGATTACAGTTTAAGGATTGATGTCGTACAACAGAATTTCATGATTATATTTTTCTCACATGTATATCAGGGACTACATGGCCTAATTGATGACTGCTTAAGCCATGGACCAATCAAAATATTCCATACAATTCATTTCCTTTGTCCAATTTGATTTTGTTGGATGCTCAAGGAATATGAAAGTTTGTCTGATCAGTGGACTCCTCACTTACTTCTTTGTATTCTGTCATAAGCATCTGTTCTGGTTTATATAAAGATAGCCCTTAATGATGTCTTATTTTCAATCTCATTGTAGATGAGTGATGACAATCCTTTTGTTATACCCGAGATGGAACCAACTTTTCGTAAGCAAATCCAAGAATGCAATTGGCAGGTTGTAAATGTTACAACCCCTGCTAATTACTTCCATGTTTTGCGGCGTCAGGTGAGGGACTATTATTAATCACTTTCCACTGTCCTGACAGCTTTCTGCATTTTCTCATATGGTTTTTGTTTCATCTCGTAGATACACAGAGACTTCCGTAAGCCCCTTGTTGTGATGGCTCCCAAAAACCTACTTCGTCACAAGGACTGCAAATCAAATCTCTCAGAGTTTGATGATGTGCAAGGCCATCCTGGTTTCGACAAACAGGGGACCAGATTTAAACGTCTCATAAAGGATCAGAATGACCACTCGGACCTTGAGGAGGGTATCAGGCGTCTGGTTCTTTGCTCTGGAAAGGTGTGATATGCGCTTCTGGTTGTTGCTTGTTCTGATTTTCACTATTTTATGTAGACCTAGAGGATGCTAGTTTTGACATTTGAAATCCTTGTGTGCAGGTTTATTATGAGCTTGATGAAGAGCGTAGAAAGGTCGAGGCAAAGGACATTGCAATTTGTAGGGTTGAACAACTATGCCCGTTCCCATATGATCTCATCCAGCGCGAGCTTAAGCGATATCCAAGTAGTTCTTCTTAAACTTGTAACCTGTGTATTACAGCAATGATATTCCATGTTATCAATTTTACCTTCATGGTTTTATGGGTTTTCTGGTCTCCTCAAAACACATTATATGAGATTTAGTTACTGCACAGTAGAGTAAAACAGTGGGTCAATTTCTTGTAAGATTCCAGCAAGGTGGTAATCATAATAGTCGCAAGTTGTTTGGGGAGATTGGAGTTGGGTGTGGGATTTCATATTTGGGGCGGTTAAACTTGAATTTCTTGTTTCTCTTTCCTAAGCTACCTTATATGTTGACACCTTGAGGAACCATATATTGACGCCTTTTTGTCACTATTTCTTGTTAGGTGCGGAGGTTGTTTGGTGCCAGGAAGAACCAATGAACATGGGCGCATACAGTTACATTGCACCACGCCTATCCACTGCCATGAAAGCATTGGGCAGAGGAACTATGGACGACATCAAGTATGCTGGACGCGGGCCATCAGCTGCAACAGCCACTGGTTTCTACCAGATGCATGTGAAGGAACAGGCTGAACTTCTGCAAAAAGCCATGCAACCTGAACCAATACAAATTCCTAATTGAAGCCTTTGCATACTGTCGAGTACAAAGTCTAAGAACAATAATTAAAAATTTATACACCAAAGTTATGTTGGCGTCTTGATACCATTCATATCTCGCCTTGTTTAGGCGGCTGCTTCTTTTTAATCCCTTTCACCCAAAAACTTCTAGCCAAGGGACCTTGGTTTTTTACACAAGCGAAGTTGCTCTTCGAGATGTACTGTCTTGCATTACAAGAAGGAAATGTTTGTCTTTATTGGAACACGATTTGCAGGAACATGACGTTCTGTTTTTTTTTTTTTTGTTTTTTTTTAGAGCTAAGATTTCTATTCTCGTCTTAGAGCTGACGTGTTTTTTTTTCCCTGGAATCTTATTTTTTGTGATGGTTTCAGGTGCTGAGATTGTTTGGTGTCAGGAAGAGCCAACATTTACATGGCACCCTGTCTTTGCACAGCTATGAAAGAAATGTGCAGAGGATCCTGGGAGGATATCAAATACGGTGGCAGGGATCCATCTGCTTCCCACAGCCACTGGCTTTCTTCAGGTTCTCAAAGATGAGTAGGCTCAGATCGTCCAGTTAGCCATGCAGCCTGCACCAATCAAGTTCCCCTACTGAACCACCCGTTCAAAACCCCACTCGGATAATAATTA
>Ga0325411_1006142_pt1 | contig 13204 bp, 11 predicted proteins | sample PopdelMetagenome_13_FD_206181 | JGI IMG/M metagenome (GOLD analysis project Ga0325411, IMG submission 206181) | Populus deltoides microbial communities from Bellville, Georgia, United States - Xylem-PdIQD-R4 | ecosystem: Host-associated > Plants > Phyllosphere > Stem > Wood/Secondary xylem... | reverse complement strand
TTTCTCCTTTTTTAGGAAAATAGTTATTGAAGTACTTAAATGTAAACAGTCTACTTAATGGAGGACTATTTTGTAAAATAGAGACCTAGGGTTTCCTAAGATATAAAAAGAATGAGAGAAGAGAAAGGGAGCAGCCAGCCAAGAAGAGAAAAATGCCCCCTTCCTCTAAGAAACCCTAAATTATGCATTCTTCCTTCTTTTTGATTAGTTGTCAACAAACATGCAAGACTAAACACTTTTTCTTGGTTGCAAGGACACGGAAACCTTCAGATTTCAAGAACTATGAGATTTATTTTACCTTTTCTTTTCAGTTTATATGATGAATATGTTTGTTCTCCTATGCTTATTTTTCCTATGATTTTTTATTTTAATTGCTAGAGCGGACTCTAAGTTATTATTGTAGACAATCTATTGCTAAGTTTGATATCAAAACCGGAGTTGTGGTATATGAACTTGTGAAGCAACTGAGTTTAATAATTGTGGCGGATCTATGTTATTAATCTTAGAGAGAACATTCAATCAAATCAAACATAGACTGCGGACAGTTATGTTTTCTTGATTAATCAACTTATCTAGTTCTTATGGCTGCCATTAAATTAAATTACTAGTGCGGACACTGTGGTTGTTTAATAGTTAAGGTTAGTTATACAGCGGATCCGTTAACTAACCAATGTTAAGAAGAGATAAATATTCAGAATATAAATTGATGTTTCGTTTCCATGATCAATTCTGATTTCTGTAGGTGGATGTGTGCTTGTGACCAAGGTTTGTTCTCTTGATAATTTTCTGATTTTATTAAATTTCGTTTGATAGTTTTCTGTTTTCTTTTGCTTTAGCCTAGATAACGTCCAAACCCCCCCAAATTGCATATCATCTAGCATAAAAATCTGACTTGAACTTCCTCGTGGGATCGACCCCTTGCTTACTCTATATTATCTTGTGTTTTGTGTTTGAAGATAGGGTAATTAATTTGTGCGACCGCGACATCACAACAGTTAACTAAGAGTAGTAAAGGAAATAAAAAACATAAACAAGAGATTAATGAAAATAAAACATGAAATAAAACTTAAACATTACAAAGAGAGAAAACAAGAAAATGATCTTGATCTGAAAATCAAGATGTCTAAATTTATGGCAAATGCCTCCTTTTATAGGCCAAAAAGAACTATTCATTTGGTAATTAACTATTGAATTAGTGGCCAACTAATGACTTAGTGGACTTGGTGGTTTAGGTATACATTTGTTTTCTGGACGAAATGACATTGCCATAATCAGAATTTGGAAAAGTGGTCTTCATGGAAGTTGTAGGAATCTGTATCCGCTTTCCACCCAAAAGACGAATGAGCTCATTTGGACTTCTAGAGCCCGAGATATAGACTGAACATTGAACAGTGTCGGGGTTGTAGGACAAATTCAGACTTCTCTTTTGATGCTAAGATTTGGACTCCAAAATGGCAGAATTGAGTCTTAGACTTCCATAAATGTTTTAGACCTATGTCTTAGCTTTCTAGCCATATAAACCAAACTGAAATCCAAGATCTACATCTCTAAATATGATCCAATGACTGAATGGTGTTCCAGTTTGAATTGAACCAGCATCTCTTTTCTAAGCTTAGCCTTTTCTTTGTCCTTTCACTCTCAATAGTTACTCACATCAATTAATCATTTGAATTGTGAGATATGCCTGCATTTAAAATGAGCATTTACCATAAATTAAAGCTATCTTATATTATCAGACTTGTTATTATAAAACATGCTTAAGTTAGGGAATTTAATGATACTTTAAGTGCAATATGATGATATAAAGCCTTAATGAGAATGCACTTTTAAGTACTAATCACAAACCATCTCTCAGCTTCTCAATCATATGTTCTTCTGTCGGCACATAACGTAGGGCAAATAATGAGAGATCATGGAACCTCCTTTCATATTCCAATACCAACATATCACCATGTCTTGAAGCCAAGAACTCTTTTTCCTTCATCTTACGATGGTATCTGAAATAAAACTGATTCTCAAACTCTTTCTTGAAGTCACTCCAAGTTAGTGTCTTGGTTGCACACCTCAGCTGAATTGTTTCCCACCATGTCATGGCCCTGTCGAATAATAATTGGGTTGCACAATTCAACCTCAAACCCTCAGGTATATTTATCTGGATCATGGTCTTCTGTACCTTTCTGATCCACCTCCCAACTATCTCTGCATCCTATTCCCCCATATATGGTTAACAACCCATTTCCCTCGTTGAAACATCCCCAAATCCAGGATAAAAACATCAATCTCATGGCAACCAAAAAATAGAGTAATTAATTTTTTTCTATATATATATAGACACACACACATACATGGTGTTCATATTAAAGTCTACCGAAATTTTGACGGAGTCTCCTCTATACCGGAAGGTCCCAAGTTATCGACATTTAACATGTTTACACTTCTAATAACCCACATCTCCTAACTCAATCACGACCCAATCATCCTGGGTCTCAATCCCACAAACATCATCATACATATCAACCACAATATTTATGATATATATTATATAACAAATATCATTATGGATGGATAAAATAAATAAATAAATACACATACATGGAACATGGTTATATGGATTACAAAGATTAAGTTTATTCAATCAAGTTTAAACATTAATTATACAAATTAAGTTATACAAATGTTTCCATGTTTACAAAATACAAGGGTATACTCCCTAGAACTTAGATTACAAAAAGTGAACATAAGTTATGATCTACTCCTAGAGTGCATATGATGGTCCTGAAACAAAATACATATTATTGAAACATGAATATCACAATAAATAGAACAACACAAATATCTAACAATTTAAAAAGGCAAACATGCATTCATATTTTATTCATTTCTCCCTTCTGGTTTTCATTGGAAACTCTTTCTCATTCAACTACTAAAAACTGTTTCCTCTTTCATTATCAACCTCCATTCAAGATTTCATAAGATCAACCATGATTATTTTCTCTTAACACATTACCGATACCAATTTCACTAGTATCATCATCATCGCGTAAAAGTCGATGCAAGGTGATCCCCTTACCCGAGATCCTAACATACACTAAATATATGCTACCTAATACATAGTGATCCCCTTACCTAGAATCCTAACATACACTAAATGTATGCTAGTTCACGCCCCATATCACACTTCTCATATTTTCTTTGTCAGCAATAATTTCATCACTTGGCAATTTACACAAAAACTTTCACCTTGAATACACGTACATTCTTCATTCATCCTGGCAGTACTAAGATGTAACCATTACAAATTCTAGTATGGAAGTGGGAGATGATCATCATGGATTTTATGTCGGGATTTCCCAAAGGGAGGAAAGGAAATGATGCGATATGGGTCATCATAGATTGATTGAGGAAATCCACATTATTCTTGCCCATAAAGATGATTGATTTGGTAGACAAGCTTGCCAAGATCTACATAAAAGAGGTGGTACGACTCCATGGGATTCCAATGTCCATTGTATCAAATCAAGATCCTAGGTTCACCTCCCGACTTTAGTCGAGCATACAACACTCCATGGGGACAAGATTGGACATGCGCACTGTGTTTCACCCCCAAACTGATGGCAAATCAGAAAGAGTCATCCAAGTCTTGGAAGACCTTTTACGGGCATATGTACTCGAATTTAAAGGAAACTGGGAGGAACACATAGTATTGGTGGACTTCACGTATAACAATAGTCACCAAGCCATAATAAGGATGGCCTTGTATGAAGCCTTGTATGGTAGAAGGTGCAGGACTCCTTTATGTTGGGAAGAAGTTGGGGACCAGAAATTGTATGGCACATAGTTGGTTCAAGTCGCCATGGAGAAAGTGAGAACCATCAGGGATCGTATAAGTTGTGCAGGATAGACAAAAGAAGTATGCTGATGTGAGGGGGGAGACCTCTCAAGTTCAGTATAGGGGACCAAGTGTTCCTAAAGGTAGTCTTGTGGAAGAACATGTTACAGTTCGGATTGAAAGGGAAGTTAACTCCCCACTTTATCGGACCCTTCAAAATCTTGTAGTGAGTCAGGCCAGTAGCCTACAAAGTGTACTTACCCCCACAGTTAGCCAAGGTTTATGATATGTTCCATATCTCCTTATTAAGAAAGGCTGGCGTGGATCCCGCCTGAATCCTACCTCAAGTTCTAGTAGAAGTCAAGGAAAACTTAACACTCGAATTGATGCCCATAAGCGAGAAGTGAAGGAGCTATGGAACAAAAGGATTCCCATCGTCAGAATCTTATGGCAAAATACTCAAATAGAAGAGGAAACTTGGGAAAGGGAGTCCAAAATAAGGAAAGAGTTGAACCACCAGGTATGGATTCTGAAACCTCTTAAATTTTGAGGATGAAATTCATGTTAAGGGGGGAAGAATGCAAACACCAAACAAAAATGAATGCCAAAAGTCGACCCCACTGTCGCTGCTGATACCTGAATCGACAGCCACATAGTTTTCGCTGCCGATCCCTGAATTGGCATCGACACAGTTTTCACAGCGAATCGACAGCGACATGATTTTCACTGCGAATCAACAGCGACATAGTTCATTGCTAATTTCTTGAATCGTTAATGACACAGTTTTCGGTGCTGATTTTCTGGATCGGCAGCAACTCAGTTTTCGGTGACAATTTGTGAACCAACAGTGGTTGTGTACGCCGATGAATTTATGAGTCAACTCGTGGCTGTAATGCCCGCAAAAAATGAAGTAAAATGTCGGCTCATGCTAGGTGATAGTTAGGGGAGCAGATCGACTTGCCTTGAGGAGTTAAGAGGGGGAGGAGAAACCGGTCTAGGAATAACTAAAGGGGGACATGAATAAACTTAAACCCGTACCCAAACACCCCAACTCTTTAAGAGGGGGTATAAATACAAGGAGGAGAGAGAAGGTGACCCTTCCTCTTCCAAAAGCTGTCTACAACAACTGCATGTTTAGCTGCATGTTTCTCTTCTCTTCCTCCTTCCCAACAGAAACTTAAACCAAATCAGCAGAGAGTGCCCCTTTGAACATGTTTGAGAGAGAGATAGAGTTGAGACCTTGAGTGAAGGTCGAATAACTACTTAGAGGAAGGGAGAAGGGGTTGAAATAGGTGGGAAGAAACTGATAGAAGAAAAAGAAACGAAAGAGGAAGAAGAAGGGGGAGAACCGAGAGAAGGAGAGAAGGAATACTACCAAATTGTTGAGAGCCACTTAGATTCTAAAGGTAAGGGTTATGTAGTCTCCTTTCCCCCTTGTTCTTGAGACCCAGAACCGAAAATGATGAAGAAAATTGACCTAAGACCCCTATGCTAGCTGTGAAGGAAACCGAAATCAACTTTGAGGACAAGGAAATAGAGATGAAATGAGGCCAATTTCCAGAACATCTAACAAAGAAAAATGAATAAAATGAAAAGAACAAAACATGGTAGAGGGCAGACCATAGTTATGGGGTTGGTCTGAATGCATTATGTAGAAAATACATGTGTTTGTTCATGTTAAGATCATGTAACTCTGTTGGGATTTGATGATAGATATGTGTTGGAATTGAAAATGCATGTGTATGTTCATGTTAAGATCATATAACTCTGCTGGGATTTGATGATAGATATGTGCTGGAATTGAAAATGTATGTGTGTGTTCATGTTAAGATCATGTAACTCTGCTGAGATTTTATGACAGATTATGCGTTGGAATTGAAAATGTATGTGTGTGTTCATGCTAAAATCATGTGACTTTGCTAGAACCTAATGACAAATTGCGTACCTGTTGCGAATTTGTGATTCACTGTCAAAATTGAGTTGTCTGCAGCGAATTAGCATTTACTGCCAAAAGTGTGTGTTCTGTAGCGAATTTATGATTCGCTACCAAAATTGTATTACCTGCAGCGAATTAGCATTCACTGTCGAAATTGTGTTGCCTACAACGAATCAGCGTCTGCTGCTGAAAGTGTGTTGTCTGCAGTGAATTTGTGATTTGCTGCCAAAATTGAGTTGTTTGCAACGAATCAGCGATCACTGCTGAAAGTGTGTTGGTTGTAGTGAAGTAGCATTCACTATTGAAGTTGAAGTGCCTGCAGCGAAACAATTTTTGCTGCCGAATTGTGTGGTGCCTGCAGCGAACCAGTTTTCACTGCTGAATTATGTAGCCAGTAGCATATCAGTTTTCACTGCCAATTTTCTATAATAGACTACCCGATTAGAAATGATTTGAATGCTTGTAACAATTTCATTGTATGATGGTGTAAAATGTGGAACACTTGAACGTGAACATATGGATTCTTGAAATAAGTATAATGATGAATGTGATTTAAGGATGCAAATATATTGATTTGTGGCCTTTGATGTCTTAGGTGGTGCGGTTGGGATCCGACCATCATCAAGACAAGGACAACCCGCAGGTGGAACAGGTAGGTGATTTTCACCTTCCTCTTTCATAATGTTAATTTATGAAATGCTCTACCATGAATATTACCGTATTGTGTTAGTACAAATACCAAACTGTCAAAAGAGTAAATGTTGATAAATAATTGATTAGCTTCGGCTAATGGCATCCGAATGGATGACCGGGACAAAGCTTCGGCTAATGGCATCCGAAGCGATGCCCGAGATAAATGATTAATTAGCTTCGACTAATGGCATCCGAAGGGATGGCCAGGATGAATGAACGATTAACCTCAGCTAATGATGCCTTAAAAGGATAGCCAAATTTAAGGTTATGGTTAATAGCAAGAATTGATGCATTTATGAGTATTATGAGTTGTGCATACCAAGTATATAAAGGAACTGCGAATGTTACGCCTCAAACATGAAATAATGTTAATGCTTCATTAAACTACCAGACTGCTTATTATTATTAAATAACCATATTCTTATAAATATTTTGTACTGCGGCAGGTATATCACACCAACGAGGTGCCTAGAAAACCCAATACCTAGGAACTTACTTTTGCTAGGAACCATATTGTTGCATTTTAAATCACGATGTATTTTGTATGAACAAAAAGTACTGAATGTATAACTATTATTAGATGCTTTTGTTTAAATTCGTGATGACTACTAGTAGGATAGGAATGTAAACTCATGTCTATGTATGTTTATTTTAATGCGAACTTGTGATCAGCAAACACAATATTATGTGTATATGTAAGAATTACTTTTAAACATGATGTAAATTGATGTTGATATATGGATTGCATATCAATAATGAGAAGAAACAGGTTCATCGAATTCCGATGTGATGTTATATCAAGTGTGTGTGTGTGTGTGTGTGTGTGTGTGTGTAAATATCGTTGTCTTGGCTTGAAAAGCCGGGTTGTTACACTAACCATCAAATAACCACAACGTCCACACTAGTAATTTAATTTAATGGCAACCTTAAAAACGAGATAAGTTGATTAATTTAGACAACATAATTGTCCGCACTCCATGTTTGATTTGATTGAATGTTTTCCTTAAGATTAATAACATAGATCTGCTATGATTATTAAACTCAGTTGCTTCATAAGTTTAAATACCACGACTCAGGTTTTGATAGCAAACTTAGCAATAGATTGTTTACAATAATAACTTAGATTCCGCTATAGCAATTAAAATAAACAATCATAGAAAATAAGCATAGGAAAACAAACATATTAATTATATAAACTGAAAAGAAAAGGTAAAATAAATCTCACAGTTCTTGAAATTTAAAGGTTTTTATGTCCTTGCAACCAAGAAAAAGAGCTTAGCCTTGCATGTTTATTGAAAAACTAATCTAAAGGAAAGAAGAATTCATGATTTCGGGTTTTTGAAGGAAAGGGTGCGTTTTTCTTCTCTTTTTTGGTTGCTCCCTTTTCCTTTCTCTCTTTCTTTTTATTTGATAGGAAACCCTAATCCCTTTTCTACAAAATAGTCCTTTTCTAAATAAACAATTTACATTTAAGTATGTCTGTAAATCTCGAGATAATCAAGGCTGGATTAAATTAAAGGAAATAAACTAAACTAAAAAAGAAGTGGGGGCAAAACAAATACACTTAAAGAAAATAGAGCCTAAATGCAAATAAGAATAATTATAGAGCATAAATACTACTGTTCTTACTAAAAACAAATCTGCAACTATCATGAAGAAAAAAGAGAGGGAGTTTTGGTATCTATTTTTACAGATCAAGAGAGAAACACCAAATTTCAAGAACCCATCTAGATTAAGGGTTATAGGTAAAAAAAAAAAAAACACTGGTGATCGAGACCTTGATTCGTACTGGGTAAGATATTCTAAACATGGTCTTATGAGTTGTTTTAAAGTCGATTATGAATTAATGTTTGGATGTTAAATTATAAATTTAAGGAGAGGTCAGATAGTAACAATTCAAAAACGAGACAGTAATAGTTAGACAGTAACAGTCCAAGTGTTTTTTGATGAGTAATTTTGACTATCTTAGAGGCAGAACTGGGTTCTCTTTCCTCAGAGAACTTATAGCCGCATGTCTTAACTTTCCAACGAGACTGATCTCGCTTAAATCAGAGTTCTATAACTCTAGATATAGTTAAAAATCTAAGGAGAGGTCAGACAGAAACAGTTGGACAGTAACAGTCCAAATGTTTGTTGATGAGCAATTTTGACTATCTTAGAGGTAGAACTGGGTTCTCCTTCCTCAGAGAACTTGTAGCCTCATGTCTTAGCTTTTCAACGAGACTAATCTTGCTTGAATCAGAGTTCTATAACTCCAGATATAGTTAAAAATCTAAGGCGAGGTCAGACAGTAACAGTTCAAAAACTAGACAGTAATAGTCCAAATGTTTGTTGATGAGGAATTTTGACTATCTTAGAGGCAGAACTGGGTTCTTCTTAAGTCATAGAACTTGTAGCCTCATATCTTAGCTTTCCAACGAGACTAATCTCGCTTGAATTGGAGTTCTATAACTCTATATATAGTTAATAATTCAAGGAGAGGTCAGACAGTAACAGTTCCAAAACGAGACAGTAATAGTTGGACAGTAACAGTCCAAGTGTTTGTTGATGAGCAATTTTGACTATCATAGAGGCAGAACTGGGTTCTTCTTAAATCATAGTACTTGTAGCCTCATGTCTTAGCTTTCCAATGAGACTAATCTTACTTGAATCGGAGTTCTATAACTCCAGATATAGTTAAAAATCTGAGGAGAGGTCAAACAATAACAATTCAAAAATGAGACAATAACAATTGGACAGTAACAGTTCAAGTGTTTATTGATGAGCAATTTTGAATATATTAGAGGCATAACTGGTTTCTCCTTAAATCATAGAACTTGTAGCATCATGTCTTAGCTTTCCAACGAGACTAATCTCGCTTGAATCAAAGTTCTATAACTCTAGATATAATTAAAAATCTAAGGAGAGGTTAGACACTAACAATTCAAAAACGAGACAGTAACAGTTGGACAGTGACAATCCAAATATAAAGAAAGGAATGATAACTGAGGTTGGACAAAGAACAACAATAATAATGGGTGAAATGAGAAAAACGTAAAATATTAAGAAATGACCGAAAAAAAGACTTATTGGTTGTTGATATGGTTATTATAAAACATATCCTTGAGTGAGAAAAATTTATGAGTAAACCTGTGATTTGCAGGAGGGCACAGGCGTGGCGCAATAGTAGTAGCAGGGGAGCACGAGTAGAGCTTCTATTGTAGGTAGGTGAATCGCACCTTTACCTTTTAGTTAAATTCCATGATTTAATATATACTACTGATGTGAAATATGAATTACTGAATGTATGTGTACTCAAGGGGAAAGGTTGTTGTGTGAATTGCTAAGTGATGAAATTATCACTGACAAATGAAATATGAGAAGTGTGATTTGAGGCGTAAACTAGCATACATTTAGAGTATGTTAGGATCCCGAGTAAGGGGATCGCCACGTTTAGACTAGCATACATTTAGTGTATGTTAGGATCCCGGGTAAGGGGATCGCCATGTTTGGACTAGCATACATTTAGTGTCTGTTAGGATCGCGGGTAAGGGGATCACCATATTTTGGCTAGCATACATTTAGTGTATGGTAAGATCCCGGGTAAGGGGATCACCTTGCATCGACTCCTACAGGATGATGATGATGATGATACCAGTGAAAGGGGTATCGGTAATGTGTTAAACAAAGATAATCATGTTTGATCTTATAAAGTCTGGAATGGAGGTTAATAGTGAAAGAGGGAACACTTATTAAAGTTGAATAAGGAAGAGATTCTAATGACAACTAGAAAGGAGAAGTGAACAAAATATGAATGCATGTTACCCTGTTTAAATTGTTAGATATTCGTGTTGTTATATTTAAGTGATATTCACCTTTAAGTAATATGTATTTTGTTTCAGGATCATCACATGCACGACAGAAGTAGATCCTAGCTTATGTTCCCTTCTTGTAATTTAGGTTCTAGGGGGTATACCCTTGTATTTTGTAAACATGAAAATTTTTGTATAACTTAATTTGTATAATTAATATTTAAACTTGATTGAATCTTTGTAGTTCATATAACCATTCTTCATGTCTATGTATTTATATTTTTTTATCCATCCATAATGATATTTTGTTATATAATGTATATCATGAATATTGTGGGTAATAGGGGTATACCCTTGTATTTTGTAAACATGAAAATTTTTGTATAACTTAATTTGTATAATTAATATTTAAACTTGATTGAATCTTTGTAGTTCATATAACCATTCTTCATGTCTATGTATTTATATTTTTTTATCCATTCATAATGATATTTTGTTATATAATGTATATCATGAATATTGTGGGTAATAGGTGTGAGAATATTTATGGAAATTGAAACTCAAGATGATTGGGTCGGGATTAAGTTATGAGATGCGATTATTAGAAGTGTAAACATGTTACATGTCGATAACTGGGGACCTTTCGGTATAGGGGGGACTCCATCGAAATTTCGGTAGATTTTAATATGAAAACCATGAATATATATATACATATAAGGGGGGAAAAATTACTCTATTTTCGGTTGACATGAGAGTGGTTTTTATCTCGAAACGGGGGATGTTACAATTTCAATAATTATTTTTCTAAAAAAAAAAGAGAAATAACCTTGTATAAAATCTTCAAGCTTTGAATTTTGACTTAGAGGAGCTAAATTGCCTAAATAAAGACTTGGATGTCGGTTTGGATGCTTTGAGAAGTATTTTGGACTTGTTTCTTCACAAAACCTCTTTTCTAACAGAATTCATGTGTCATCTTAGAAAAATCATATCTCTCTCATTTGAGCTCGTTTTCTGCTGAACTTTGGTAAGTTGATAGGTCTTCCTCCAACTCTTCTTGAAAATGGACATCATGATGAGCACGCTCTTCATCTTTCATATTTCTTGCTCGAAGTCGGGTGTTGTAGACTCTTTAGGGACCTATATGTCAACCTAGTATGTATGCATGTTATTTACAATGAATTAATGTATGCAAATATATGCACATGCGCATTTAGGGAGCTCATACTCTAAGGATAGGTTTTGGGTCATTACATAATGGACAGGCTTTCTACCTAGTCTCAAAAAATAGTTTCATATCTGCCTAGTGACGATCTTCGTAAAAATAGTGTGGAGGCATTGCAAGGAATAGTTAAGGAACGTATGCCCACCATTACCAAGCAGACACTTAGATATGAGTTAGGTGTTTCACGCATCTGAACCCTGACCAGAAGTCATAGGGCAGATTGCTAATCCCCCACCTAAAATAGAGGCTTGTGTGTGCTTTCCAAAAATTAAAGCATGTGATGCATGAGGCAATTCTATACAATGCATGAATAAATATGTACAGAAATTAAAGCGTGTAAGAAAATAAATAAAAGGCATATTAACATAAAACACACAAACCAAACAACAAAATTATCAGACAAAAATAATGTTTAGTCCACAAGATCCCCAGTGGAGTCGTCATTCTGTCGCACGTGTCCATGCGGCGATCGTTCCACCCTCAAGATGTATGTTAGTCTATCTGGCAAGTATGGGGAGACAAGGAATTCTTGTCTTTTATCGGTGAAAAATTTGAATGGGAGTTGCCACCTAGTTTTCTGGTCACTAGGAACCTTAACTGGTCTTCGAGATCGGGTACGAAAATTGGTTGCGTAAATGGAAGATATTAGCACCCCAACTACGCCCTACCTAAGGTAAGCTGCATTGTTTTGTTGTCTGATAAAATCTAAGGTCTTGTTGTGGTTTCTAATTGTCGGTGTATCTACGATTTAAGAAAAGTCCTCCTCTGTAAGGAGATCCTTATCTTATCGGGTAAAACCAACTGTTCTAAGTCATCAAAAGAAATACCTTTTTAATATCGGGAATACATTTTACATATAAATTCATAATCCCTGATACTAAAAAAAACAAAATATTTTTTTGGAATTTTTGAAATATTGGCTAAATTCTTGTGACTTTAATAAACTGGTTATTAAAACCAAAATGCATGCTAAAACATATTTTTTGAAGTTTTCTTTGTTGTATGAAAATATAATATGATTTTTAGCTTTGAGAGACTTTGTTGTATGCATGAAACAAAAATAATTTTTTTTTATGTTTTGACGAAAACCGGGTATTTTAATACCGGATTTGTATTTTTACGATATAAAAATACAAACCAATATTAAGAAAAATTTAGTAGAAAAATACATAAAAAAATTACAATTTTAAAAAAAGATTTTTTTAAAAAAATTTTCTTTCTTATTTTTTTGGGTCGAACCCAGCTATTTGGGTTAGGCCCAACTATTTAGGCTGGGCCAAAATTGGCCCATCCATGAACAGTGGCTCTCTACTGTTCACATGCTACATGAACAGTGGAGGCTAGCAGCGAAGGAGAAGAAGGAAGAAGAGAGAGGCGGGGGAACTGACCTGTGGTGGCCGCTGTAGAGGCTCGAGGCGGGGGAACTGACCTGTGGTGGCCGCTGTGGAGGCTCATGGTGGTGCTAGCTGGTGGTGGTGATGCTGGTGGCGAAATGGCGGTGGCTCTAGGCGGCGGTCTTTCTCTCTTCTCTCCTCTGCTTCTCTACATTTTTTTTCTTTTCTTCCTCTGTTTTTCTTTCGGTCTTCAACTCCTTCCCTCTTCTGTTATGCTCTTTCCCTCTTCTGTTATGCTCCTTCCCTCTTCTTTTCTTTTGCTGCTGCCCCCCTCTGTATTTATAGGTAAAAACAGAGGGGGGGACCCCTACTACCCCTGCCAAAGGGGTAGGGTAGTTG
>Ga0325411_1006139_pt1 | contig 13218 bp, 5 predicted proteins | sample PopdelMetagenome_13_FD_206181 | JGI IMG/M metagenome (GOLD analysis project Ga0325411, IMG submission 206181) | Populus deltoides microbial communities from Bellville, Georgia, United States - Xylem-PdIQD-R4 | ecosystem: Host-associated > Plants > Phyllosphere > Stem > Wood/Secondary xylem... | reverse complement strand
TAAAACTAATAAAGGACCCACGGAATTCAAAGCACAACACACCCCAATTGTGGGGCTCCAAGCCTTCTCTACCACTTCCATAAGGCTTAAACCAAAGCCCCATAGGCCCAGCCCAAGCGGTGGACTAACCGTCCAGGGCCCCTCCTACGCAACTGGCTCGGTCACCACCCAGCGTCCGTACAACGCAGCTCGTCCTTCTCCCTTTCAAGCTCATATATTAGCAGTCACACAGAGCGACAAGTCACCCTACAATTGCATCACCTTTCTTTCCCCCTCTACTTTTAAACCCCCTCCTGCCTGCATCTCCTCCTATATTCCACACTCTATTGTAATTCTACACTCCCTGCATCTCCTCCTCCTCTGCTCATTACAGATTATTTGAATCTTTACTTTTCACCTTTTCTTTCAGCTTCTGATAGAATTCTTTTTTATATTTATTTATCTATTGCAGGTAGCAATGTCTGCTTTTGGTGCTGCCGCGACTGCTAATACAAACCCTAATAAATCCATCGAGGTAATTCCTTTTCACCAAATGTTTTCTAGTATTGTTTTTAGTACTTAATTCACGTCCTCATCTGTGTGTTTTGCTTGCTTATAATGATTTTTTAAGGATGAATTTTTAAGCCTTTTTTCTTTTTTCTTCTAGCCTGATCATGTATTTAGTTCAATCGAAGATCTGTGCTAATAATGTAAACATAGTAGCAAAAATTAGATTTCACACATAATTTAGCTGTTTTGACGCTTTGATTTATTTTTTATCCAGTCTTATTTATTTATGCTTAGTGATCAAGTCCAAGTACTATTTCATTGAAATGTTGGTATCTTATGTGTAATTGGTTTTGGAATTTAGCTACTATTTTCTTTCTCTCTCTCTTTCTTATGCCTAATTTGATTACAGGTTTCGCATCCTCCCAGTGACTCAGTTTCGAGTCTCTCTTTCAGTCCCAAAGCCAATTTTTTAGTTGCAACTTCTTGGGACAATCAGGTTTGTATAATGTGTTAGGTTTCACTATCTCGTTTTTATGTTCTTTAAAATTTGCTAAGAGAGTTTATCGATGAATTGATATTTGTTAAAAGCGAGCGATTCAATTAACATCATTATTTTGATATTTTAATTTTTTATGTTAGTTTTAGTTTTCGTAGACATCCGGTTGTTTTTATTTCTAGAAAATATTTTTTTTATTTTTTTATTTCCATCTCTAGTTTTGTTGTTTTTTTCTTGTGTATTCTAAAAAGATATTTTCATGGAAAGCTTAGGGAAAATGTTTTAAATACAAATTTTTGAAAATAAAAAAACAAGAGACTTGATTGGCTTAAATGAAAAATTATTCATGGAATGACCTAAAAACATTAAATGAACCAAACAAAGTTCTTATTTTTATAGTGGAGAATATGGAAAACAATTATTTTGGTGTTTTCTGATTTTCTATAAAATTGGAGAATTAGAAAACATGTGTTTTCTAAGCAAAAAACAATTTTCATATTCAGTTAGCGTACATTTTTTTTTTTTGGAAAACCGAAAACAAGCAAACACAACCCTTCTTTTCCAACTTTTCGCTACTTTCCTTCTGTTAGTTTGTTTGCTATTTATTTCAATTGTTCTCAAAATTTAGAATTCATACATGAGCTGTTTGAAAAATTTTGTAGGTACGATGTTGGGAAATTACAAGGAATGGGACCAATGTAGGCAGTGTTGCCAAGGCTTCGATATCCCATGACCAACCAGTAATTATCAAGATTTTTTTTGTTTACAATGTCATTTATTGATACTGATATTCTTAAATCCCTGTGATTCTAACTCTGTTTATACCTTTTTTATATTGATATTGAAGGTGTTGTGCTCAACTTGGAAGGATGATGGAACGACCGTCTTTTCTGGAGGGTGTGACAAGCAAGTTAAGATGTGGCCTTTGCTCTCTGGTGGTCAACCAGTAACTGTTGCGATGCATGACGCCCCTATCAAAGAGATTGCATGGATTCCAGAGATGAACTGCTTAGCCACAGGAAGTTGGGACAAAACCTTGAAGTAAGACTCCTTCCTTCATGTCACTGCCCATGTAATTTAACAGTTTCTCTGCGTGATAGCTAAATACCTCAGTAGGTGTTCTGACCAGTGGTAAACTGCTAATTCTTCTCTCTTAGCAATTGTTTGGCTCCTTTTTTTTTGGCTTTTAGATTAGCTGAATTCAAAATTAGCATTTTTTTCATACTCTGTTTTTTGAAAATCTATTACTATGCATCCAAGTATTTTGTTAGTTATGTTACTTCATGGCAAAAGGCAAAAATAACCATAAACATGCAATATTTAATGATCTCTTCTTTTCTCATTGGGTTCATATTATTTGTTTGCCTAGTTTGAAGGTGTTCCTAATTGCATGTGTGATCATGACTGGCCATAGGGTTTGAGGACTGGTTTAGGAGACGATCCAACATTTTGGAGTTTCTTGTAATATTTATACTGCTATATTCAGTTCTGCTTGTGCTCTTTATCTTTTACATGCACCACTTGAAACAAAATTACACTGGCTACTTTTTCATATTTTTTTGGCTGAGTTTAGGTACTGGGATTTAAGGCAGGCAAATCCAGTGCACACTCAGCAACTTGGTGAGCGCTGTTATGCAATGACGGTGCGGTATCCTTTGATGGTTGTTGGCACCGCAGACAGAAACATGATAGTTTATAACCTGCAAAGTCCTCAGGTAATGGTTTCTCATGGTCCTGAGTTTCTAATTGGTTTTACTGAAGTGAAGTTTCACCGCCCCATAATTTTATATAGCTTTTAATTTTCTGCCAAAAAAAAATATGTTCAACATTAGCATTTTAGAATAGTGATTATAACAACAGTAGATTAAGTTACAAGCATTGAAATGACATGATTTAGCATGTGAGCTTGAACTTATCAGATGCTTGTCGAGGTATTTTCCAGTTCTTTCTCAAAATGCCTTAGATCTAAGATGGTGCTGCTTTAGAATAGCTCCAGAGTAGTACACACCTGAGAACAAAGTTGGTTTTATATAACAGCGCATAAAGTGGAGTAGAACAGTGTGTTCAGCAAATTTATTAGTTTCTGTTTGTTCCATGATGAAGAAATTATGTTACCACACTGACCTTGGTATCAAATACCATGATGGCCCTGAGATGCATTTAAACAAATCAGATTATTTGTCGCTCCTCATTTTTCATTTCTATTATTTTCCAAGTAAATTGTTTGTTTGTGTGAGTATCATTTTTTAATGTGAGGCTGTGTCCTGTTTCTATAATTGTATTTGAAAGTGTCCTCTTACTTGTCATTTCCCTTTTTGGTTGAGATGAGATCATGCAGAAAAACTTGATAAATTATATCTGACACCTGATGCCTTTTAGGCTGGGATTTGGGTTTGTTATTTCTTTTCAAATTCCTGTCTTATCTATGACTTCTCTATTTTTACATTTTACTGGCACAACAGAAATTAGACTTTTGGGGATTAAAGAGTTCAAGGATGTTTGGGTTCTCCACCCATTTAGGATGAGATGATGTTTCCCATATTATTGTATATCCTATCCAGAAAAGTTGGAGAAAATCATTACAAGGAACAATTTTTTAGTTTTAGTAATTGCTGGTTAGGGTTCTAATCCTCTGCTTTTTATTGTTCTACAGTAATCGCTTTTTTTATTTTTTGAGAGAAAGTTCTGTTCTGATAAATGTTTAAATGCTGACAGACTGAGTTCAAGAAAATCGCTTCACCCTTGAAATATCAGACAAGATGTGTTGCAGCCTTTCCTGATCAACAAGGCTTCTTGGTACGTGCTTACTTATAATGACTTTCTATCCTCCTGTTTCAAGTGACTAGAATTAATCGTTGTGCAATGTACACACAAGAGCACACTCATATTTGCGGAAACTGAAAATCCTCAATCTGTTCTTTTGTTGTTTTAAGTCCCAACTTTTGCTATTTATCATGAATCATGTGATCAGGAGAATAATAAATTTCTGCAAGGATAGAGAAATAGTAGACATAGGCTTCTTGGCATGTGCTCACTTATATTGGCTTTTGTATTTCCCCCAAGGCAACCAAGTTTCTGCGATTTACACACAAGGGCACTAGCACATGTGCACAAATAAATAAATTCTTGGTTGTTTAATTCTAAAACTTTCTTCAACTCTCACGACTCAAGTGATCAGTGAAATAATAAATTGCAGCAAGGATAGACAAAAATAGTAGACCACGTGTTTGTTTTGTGAACAGTTAAATGGAGCTGCTTCAGACTTAGAATTCTTGTCATTTTTATTACGTTCTTTGTGCTTATAGTTCTCTTAGTTTCCAAGTTCAATTTGTAGTTTGAAATTTGGTTTTCCTTGTTGGACTTGTGGTACCTTTTAAGAGCATTTTGATTGGTATTCCATGCTATCGGTATGTAGGGTTAGAATTAGTATTTCCTTCTCATCTCATTTTCCTCTTCAAATATGTTATCATGTTCTAACAATCCTTAGTCATCTACGGACTCTTAATACTTCTTGGCAGGAACTGGATTGTTTCTTGTTTCATATTGAAAATATTATTTATTTGATGATAGTAGTTAGTTATCCGGATTGTGTTCTGTGTTTATGTATAGGTCGGTTCAATTGAGGGAAGGGTTGGTGTACATCATCTGGATGAAGCTCAACAAAGCAAAAACTTCACCTTCAAATGCCACAGAGATAACAATGAGATATACTCAGTCAACTCCTTGAACTTTCACCCAGTAAGTTTTGCCATTACTATTCTTAATATCACTTTGCTGTCACTGGATGTTTGTGGTAGCATGTTATTTTTAGAGAAAATCTTGATATCAGCAGCATTAGTTTTATAGAACTATAGTTTTATTGTCAGAGAAAATCTTTAACCAGAAAAGTGATCATTTGAACTAAAGCTATACTCATCCAATTGCTTGGAATATGGAACTTGTTATGGCATATAAAGAAACCATGCAGCAGCAGCAACCAAGCCTCAATCTCAAACTAGTTGGGGATATAAAGAAACCATATGTAGAAAAATTATACTTCTTGTTGCATCCGTATTCCATATCTCAAGCACTTCACTTTTTTCGTGTGCACATGGATTTCTATTCTGGAGGACTGAGTTATTCTATTGGTGTCAGCAAAGCTACCATACATTGACTTGAGCTGGATGGTAGCTCCATAGCGATACTATATTATTGCAGGCCTCATTTTCTACCTTGCACCATCAAGTCTCGTGGCATATATTTGCTCCTGCTTTCTATATACTCTGTTTTTTTTTGTGCGTGTGTGTGTACTGTAGAATCTTTTTAGAAATAACAGGTTTCCTTGGTCACATCAGTAGCAAGAGAACTGTGGTAGAGATGATCAGTGTTAGGAGATTTCTCTGATCAGTGCATGTATTACTTTTGAACATATAATCTCTCTCTTGCATACCTATTATTTTTAAACTGGTTTGTTGACCCTTAAAATATATGCTTTTTAGGTCATGCCCACTTCATAACATGTATACATCTTGCTTTTTTTAGGTGCATCACACTTTTGCAACTGCTGGATCTGATGGTTCTTTTAATTTTTGGGACAAAGATAGCAAGCAGAGACTCAAGGTTATCTCCAGATCTTTCATTTCAACTATTTTTCTTGTTTTTTTTTTTTTAGACTAGTTTTATAACATTGGCTTTCATGTTTATCTTTACAAGTTAAGGCATTCGGTTGTATAATACACTTTATCTGAATTTCAGGCCATGTTAAGATGCCCTCTACCAATACCCTGCAGTGCATTCAATAACGACGGCTCGATTTTTGCATACTCGGTATGCACCGTTTTCTGGTTTCTATAACCTGTGATTATATTCCCTTCCAATGATCACTGTCTCTTTGAAGAGAGACAATAATTACTAGAGGTCTTATTAACTGCATTGAATAGATTCTCTAAGCATTACGCATAATAACACCGATTCTTCATTCAACTTTCTGTAGGTGTGTTATGATTGGAGCAAGGGTGCTGAAAATCACAACCCAGCGACAGCTAAGACCTACATCTATCTGCATTTACCACAGGTACAAGTGAATTAATTTGAGCTCGAGTCTTATATTACTTTTACTTGAGCATTCCCATAGTAAACGGGCATCATGCAATGCAATGGTGTTTTTTAAACTACAGGAATCTGAAGTCAAAGGAAAGCCAAGGGCTGGAGGAACGACTAGAAGGTGAAGTGTCTCAGAAAGGCCGGGCAGAGAAAAAATGGCCCTTTTTTCTATTATTATTAACCGAGACACGAGTTGTCAATAGAGTTTGGATTAGTGACAAGAGTTCATGTAGATGAATGATTTTCCCAGCTTTAGGTCCCCCATTTAGCGGTCCTGTTATATAGTAGTGCATGCCTTTTTTGTTTACTTTTTTTTTTTTTTTTTTTTTTTTTGTGGGTAGTCTTGTTTTGGTATTTAACCAATGTTAGATAAATCTTTATAGTCATTGACAGAAAGGTTTATGATGAGAATCTTCATACATTTCCTCATGGGGAGAAAATCAACAGCAAATCTTTCGTGATCTGGTGGTATCAACAGGGTCCTTTGAGCTTGCAATCTGTCCTGTTAAACAGTACACAGAAATATAGTAAAGTCTTGTGTGACTGGAGCTTCACGATGGTCAAATTTGAAGTGCTGAATTGCAGGCGACAAAGATCTCTGGGATCCCGACAGCGATACTGCACTGAGATTTGTGAAGATGAGGAGCATAGCTAATTTTGTTTCTATATCGAAGCTTGAATTTCTTTTTACATTAAATACAACAATTAATTCCATGGGACAAATTGATATGAACATCAGGGATAATGATTTCATGCAAATTGATACGCGTGCAAATAAATTATTATGATAAGATTTCATGCAAGCAGTCATGACAAGCGATAAGCGGTGGATTCTAACCTCCATACGTATCAAATGACTGATTAAATATAAAGATGATTGCTTAAATATTAAAAAAACAATCAATTGTTGGTGAAGAAACACAAAAGCAAGCCGTGCCAGTGAGATTTGAATTTGTGAAAGTTCGGACACTAAAGAAGAGTTAATAACAACAAAAACAATGTCATGAGTGGGCAAAACAAGCTCAGTGTTGGAGTGTAATATTGCAGTGGGGATGGGCCCACTGATCATCCATCAAGCTTTCTGTGAAGGCTTGGAATTGCATGCAAGATTACAATTCAAGTGCATGACAGCAGTCTTGTTCATTGCTTGAGTAAATGTCAAGAAAGGAACCTATAAATTATAATGCCATGTATACAAAAGACAGTGCTGTTCCCTTCATAGAAAATATCACCTTTTTTTTTTTTTTGTTCCTCCTGTTTTTTGGACTTGTGTATGATTATCACAGCACGCGTTATCTTTACTTTTTCTCCAAGTCGCGAACGGGGCTCCTTTTCAAGCTTGTTGCCTTGTAAAATCCCAAGTCTTGAGGTGGACATGTTCTGCTATAGATGTTGAAATTTTTACCATACTTGTTCCGTCTCTTTCTTTTGTAGATTTGCATGTTGGAATGTTTAATTCTTGTTCCAAAAGCTTGCAACAAAAAGAGATCACCTTGATCACGTACGCTAATCGCCCTTCAGAGTGTGGTTGGAAACAATTTTCTTCATGGGATTTAATTCTCCATTGTTGTTGATTTCTATACATCGCATACAGACAGACACTCCAGATCATGAAGATCTGGGAGGCCTAGCTATCGTTTTCTATTATGCTTTGTGAGAACCCTCTATGTATATTGTGTCCAGTAAGGGCTTCTCTTCAACATCTTCAATGAAGCCGCGCGGTTTTTAGTTTATAATACTTTATACACCAGGCCTTGTGTGTATATATGGATATTTGACTATCACACCTTGCTAGCTAGCATCCATGATTCATGACTTCCAGATAATGGTCAATGATCAAACTTCTCAACCAATCAATACGTATGCTATTATGATCAGAATTTTATCTCCAACACGGTTAGAAAATAATATAAATTATATCTTGAGACCTCACCTAACAATTTAAACTTTTGAATTGATATAGGTTTTTGACATAGTATCAGAGCCTTGATGACTAAAAGGTCACGAGTTTGAATTTTACCATCCCTATTTATTTTATAAAAATTAAGCTTAAGGTAGTGTGAGTTTGTATAAATTTCAAGTCCAAAAAACTTTTATTTGAGGGGGTGTGTTAGAGAATAATATAAATCATATCTTGAGATTTTATCTAACAACTTAAACTTTTGAGTTGAATTATTTCTTTGACAAACAAAAACTCCAATATGGGAATAGATGGAGGGATTGGCTTAATCTTGAATTAAAAAAATCAAGAATCCAATTACATTTTCTAAGATCATAGTGGTCAATGTGACATAAATCAAAATCACAGGGACTTCTTGAACCAAGCGTATAGCACTCCCTTCTATATTACATTTATGTGGGAATTAATTGGCTTATGGAATCCACTTTTGGCCTTTTCGATTCAATACATAATAAATAAATTCAAAGTATATGAATCGATCGATAGACATTACGCACGTAGTAGCAAATCATTTCCCCCGAATCTATGCAAAATCGTCCATCATCTTGTGAAAAGTTCCAAGAAATATGATGTAAGGTATCATCTCAGCTCCATATTCATTCAAACATGCATTTGATCTCCAACGCAGAAGGCCCTTTTCCTTTGGGCAATCTAAGTGGTAGTTGCACAACAAAAATAGCATCTGCATGTGGGTGTGACCTAACAACACATCGTGAGTGAAGCATGCAGATGGGCAAACGATTGACGTCTAAATCGATCTTACATGTTTCGCATCACTTGGATTGCCTAATGCAGCAAAATCATTACGGTCAAAAATAGCAGCTGCTAGCCTCCAAGCCTGAGAGAGAGAGGGAGAGGAGACAGGGCATGGGCTTGAAAAATACATCAGACATGGTTTCTGTCTTCACCTAACTAATGTACGGCAGATCTTGGGTTGTTGTGAGTTATGTGAATTTTGTTTAAAAATATATTAAAGTAATATTTTTTTTTAATTTTTTAAAAGTTATTTTCCGATATTAACATATAAAGCTATCTAAAAAACATAAAAATATAATTTTAAATAAAAAAATTTAAATTTTTAAAAAACACGGTTAAATTATATAAGCCTCAGACCGTTGTCCTCTAACTACCACATTAAAGACAGACATCTGGGTGGTGTAGATTTTGAGGTAAAATATGCTAATTGTGAAGAGACCTGCGAGTAAAGAAAGGCAGGCACGTATACTGTTGCTCCACTCACCTCTTTAATGGAGGATACAGTCACCTGAATTATGCTCGGGAAATTTATGCCTTGGGAGGTCTAGAAGTATCAAAATAGATGCTATTAATTTACTGAGCTAAGAAAAACAAGCCGTATTGTTATTATTGTTCAATGTGAAGGTCCGTGCCCACATAATTAATCTGTCATTGAAAGCACATATTCATACAGGTTCTAGCAATGTGCACGATAGAATAACATAATTCCAGGCTCGTGCTAATTATGGGCTTCTGTTTGCTGTATGATTTTGTGGGTTCTGAAATTCGCCTGGAAAGCTACCAAAAAGGGCTGGCAAAAACTCTTTTTACCCATGGGATGATGATTTTTTAAGGGTTTAATTACATTTATTTGACCCCTAAATTATTGAGGCTGTGAAAGAATAAGACATGCACTATCAATTTTGTGTATTGTATCCTCGAACAATTATTTGTTATGTCACTCATAGTATATTTTTGAATTTGAAGGGTAGTTTAAATGTTGTAGTGTTGATGTCATTTCAGGAAAAAAATTGATTGTGGTATAAAAAAATAAAAAAATAGATGACACATCGTTCAATGTTGTTGTTTTAACAACTCAAACCAATATAACAACTGAAAAATTTTAAATCAATGTTGTCTTTCTAAACAATATTAAAGTGGTGTTTGGTATGCTGAATGACCGTTAAAAGGGGTAAGAAAAGCTTGTCTAATTCTCTGCGTAAGAGTTAATCTAGTTGATCCCGGTCAACACAAAGATAAAAATAATTGTTATTATAATTTTAAAACTCGACTAGGAGTTGACTCGAGTCCTGGGTCGTCCCGTCAAGCCGGGCCGGGTTTTAAAATTATGATTGACATAGGCCAACATAAGTATAAAATTGGTTATTGTCATAATTTTAAAACCTGAATAGGGGTTAACCCGGAGCTAGGATCGGGTCATGGGTTAGGATGACCATTAACCCGAGTCAACGTAAGGATAAAAATAGTTGTTATCATAGTTTTAAAACTAGATTCAGGGGTGAACCCGGGACCAGACTCAGGTCATAGACTGGGTTGACCATTAAACAGAGTCAATGTAAGGATAAAAATTGTTATTATCATAGTTTTAAAATCTTATCCAGGAGTCGACTTGGGGTAAAGCCCGAGTCTCGGATTGGAAGGGCCAACCTAAGTTGACCCAAATTAAAAAGAAAATCAAAGCAACCTCGTTTTGACCAGGAAAACATAAGAAAGATTTAATGCATTTTTTATCCGTGGTTTATCTTAGGACGACCAGGTCGCATGTTGACTCGAGTCTTTGACCGGGTCAGGTCAGATTAATAATTCCTTTATTTTTTTAAACTAGGAATGATCTAAACCTTGGATCGGCCGAGTCTCGTCTAATATCTAGCAAACACAAAATAAAATAAATTATCCAGTCCAATCCAAAACACACCAAATAAAAGATAAAATAATTATTTATCCAGTATTGTCCACTATAATATGATGCCTCATTCAACGTTTTTTTTTTTTCTATATTTTTATCTGTGAAATAACAGACCTTAATTTACTTAATAGATGATAATATGAGGACAAAATAGACCAAATTAGTAAATGAAGTCTTATATTACCACAACCTCAATGATTCAGGTGTGAAAATGTTATGGAACCTGATTTTAACCAGAAGAGAAGGAAAGACCGAAAGGGTGGCAGTGACCCTCATGGGCCCACCAGCTAATTTATGGCCGCAAAGGGCCCTTATATAAACCTCCATGGCTCTGCCACTCTCAATCCCTCTCCTCATACGCTCTTACAAGCTTCTTTTAGAACATTTCACACTCATCAGACTTCTAAATCATTTGAACGTTTCTTATCTCAAGCACCATGACTAGACCACAACAGCGATATCGTGGCGTCCGTCAAAGGCACTGGGGTTCTTGGGTTTCAGAAATTCGCCATCCTCTCCTGTAATTCCACTTTCTTGAGACGTTTCTAGCTCTTTCTTTCATCAAAAGAAAGGTTTCTTTACATGTCCAAAAGAAAACTTTAAGAAACGTTTTTTTTACAGGAACACGCACGAATCCCAGATCTTTTATGTTGTTTTTCTGCACTAATGAGAGTCTTGAGCGAGTTTCGAACTGTTTTAATTCTTGTACTAAGATGAAACGTTTCGTGTTTCTTTTGGGCTGCAGGAAGACTAGAATATGGTTAGGCACATTCGAAACGGCCGAGGACGCGGCACGGGCATACGACGAGGCAGCAAGGCTAATGTGCGGGCCAAAAGCACGTACAAATTTCCCTCACAACCCCAACGAACCCCAATCATCATCGTCAAAGCTTCTCTCAGCTACCTTGGCAGCCAAGCTACATAAATGTCACATGACTTCTCTACAAGCAACCAAGAAAAATGTAACAAAACAGTCACATGATGCACAATGCACCAGTTTTGGCACCAGCCATGGCATTGCCGGAAAAACTGTCGAAAACGGCTCGAAATGGCAGGAGGGGAATTGGGTTGGGGGGGGAAGTCAAGCGGGGAACGATGACCATCAAGAACATTTTAAGTCACTTGAAGATCACCATATAGAGCAAATGATAGAGGAGTTGCTAGATAGAGGATCCATGGAGTTCTGTTATGTAGATTCAACATGAGAGTTCTGCTGAAATTAAAGAAACATCAAAATGCAGCAGCAGCAGCAGTTTCTATTTGCTAATTCTACTTAATTAATCACCTTCTTGATTATTTTTCACAATCTAATCATATACATAATCTAAAGTAGCGTGAGTGGAAATGAATATCATCCATCCACGTTGTCTATGATCCAAGGCGTAAGCTAATTAATTATGCCATATGTGCACAGCACAGCAAAAGAGGAAAGAAAGATTTTGCACATATCATGACATGAATATTTGGCATCATATGAAAGATATCGATTCCTTCTCTCTTTCCCTTTATGAGTTTCGTCTGATCAGGTAAAGAATCCAAATCTCAAAGGTTCCAAAAGCGAGAGATTAGAAGTTTCGAAACACTTTCACTTTATTATCACTCCATTATCGTAGTTTTTTGAAACCTTGGGATCTGGAAGTGCATTTTGCTTTCATGCAAGACCCCATGTGCAGAAAAAGATGAAGGGATTAAGTTTTGAAACAGCCTAGTCCCTCCTAAATTAATATTTTTTTATTTAAAAATAAATTAAATTAATATTGTTTTACATCAACTAATTAAAATAATTCAAAATACTTTTAGACGGAAGAACTAATTAATGTGTGAAGGATGCTTTCAGAAACAAACAAATTTCAAATTAATCAAGGATCCTTTCATCAGACGCCATTTTATTGTACTTTCTATGGTATTCAATTGTTTGTCCAAGGAATTAATGTGTGAACATACGCTGGAAAAAGACTTGGAGCCCCATGAGACAAGTACTGCATGTATAGTCTGTCACTCAACAGACAAATTCCTATTTTTTCTTGCTTTTTGTAAGATGATAAGAGACCTGACGACTGCTTTGCCCTCCTTCTAGCTTAGATCCTTTGATTTCTGCTAAAGCATCACTTTTTGACCCATACAAGCATTCTCACTTGCTCAATATTTTTCTTAAAGAACATGCTTTTGTCTAACGATCAACATCTTGTTTTATTAAATATTAATCAGACATCTTTAGACTCGACTCCTCTTCCTCTAATCTAAACTAAACACGTGGATACTAATAATTGTTTTTTAAAATATTTTTCAATAAAAAATATATAATTTTATTTTACATCAGCACATCAAAATAATTTCATTATATAAAATCATAATTTTAAATAAAAAAAATTAATTTCTTATAAAACATTGTTTGTTTAGGCCTCGTTTCAAACAACGCAAAAGTTAATGAATTAACCATTAAAAATTCTAAAATTAATTTTTACCTAGTGAAATTAATTGTATTTTTTTATGTTGAATATATTTTTTTATTTTTGATAACCTGACTAT
>Ga0325411_1006135_pt1 | contig 13220 bp, 9 predicted proteins | sample PopdelMetagenome_13_FD_206181 | JGI IMG/M metagenome (GOLD analysis project Ga0325411, IMG submission 206181) | Populus deltoides microbial communities from Bellville, Georgia, United States - Xylem-PdIQD-R4 | ecosystem: Host-associated > Plants > Phyllosphere > Stem > Wood/Secondary xylem... | reverse complement strand
ATTAGGATTTGGCCTAAATTTCAAAAACACCATCAAAATCAATTTGCTTAATTAATATTTGGGTTATGGATTTTACAAAGTAATGCATATTCCCGATATTAAACTAAATGAATTGACAAGAATACACCTTTATTTTTTAGGCTTTAAAATGGTTAGATTTTAGCCTTATAAGATAAGTTCTTCTTTACTAGGGAGGACTTCTCTTAAACTTTATATAGACCAATGAATAGAAACATGAATTAGACAAATAAATAATACAGTTTATCTTAGCTAAGATACGGTAAGGGTGATGCATCTTCCCTGTATAAAACCAATCCTCTGGTCTAGAATATCAGGTGGTGTCTCCATCTTCTTCTTTTTTTACTAGTAAAAGACAAGAAGTCCTTATTCTTTCCACCCAAACCATGAAAATCTTGATCCAGGAGGATGATCGTCATGATGACGCACATGTGTGACAAAATGACAATTTCACTAGGGACTTCCCGGAGATTAAGCTTTGTTTTTTTTCCTCTGATTATTGTGTTTCAATTATTTGGTCTATGTATTTATTTTTAACATGCATTTTCTTTAATTTTTCTAATATGCTTTAATTTCTATACATGTTGCTCATGCATTGTATAAAGTGTCCTCATGTGTCACATGTTTTATTTTTTGAAAACACACACAAGCTTTTAGGTTAGGTGGGGAATTAATGATCTATCATATGACTATTAGTCAAAGTTCAGATGCGTGAAACATCTAACTTATATCTAAATGCATGTTTGGTAGTGATAGGCATACGTGCCTTAACTATTCCTTACAATGCCTTCACACTATCTTAATAAAGACCATAATTGGATAGATCTAAAACCCTTTTAAGACCAAGTAGAAAACGTACCCATGCTCATTTAATAAATAGAACTTGTTTGTAGGATGTATGTGCCACTTGTAAATTGCATCAAAACAAGCCTAACCATGCTTATCCTGTATTACAGGATTTTAAAATTGAAATCATGACTTCCATAAAATATCCATCTTTTCTAGAATTTAGGAAAGAATTGAAGCTGAAACAATTAGCTAAAGGAAATTGTCTAACAATCAATTCTAGTAGATTGTCATGCATTATAAAGATAAATCATATGGTAAATGGTCTGAAGATAATGTTACCCATCATGGGATATGTTGATGAGGTTCTTTTTTAGAGGGAATATAGGAGGGTTTCACAGTTAATGAGACTTCTAGTACAAGCGATAGCTGTAAAAGCCCTACTGAATTCTTGATATCCTAATTATAGATGTTTAACTTTCAGGAACATCAACATAACACCTACATTAAAGGAATATAAGAGGATCTTTGATTTTCTAAATAACAGCCATAAGATCTATCTCAAATGAAGAATTGAAGATACAATTTATGAGGTAATTAGATTATTGTGCTTGGAAAAAATCAACCAGTATAGGGTAACTAATGGAGGATTCAAGCAAAAAACTATCGAAGCTATAATAAAGAAGAATGTTGAGAAAGGAAAATTAGGAGATGAATGGTACAAGCTAGTGGCCTTTGCTATATCTGGGTTAAATTTGTTCCTATCTAAAAACGGAGTCATCAATTTATAAGATGCAAATGCGTTCATGAAGTATGAACATCATCAAATCAAACTTTTTGCTGTAATCTTGGTCAAAACCATGCTATCGCTCAACCATTATAGGATGCATGGGAAAAGAGCTAAGAGATATTGTGTTCCAATGTTGCGTCTATGGATTATCAGTCACATCGAAATGCTAAGAACTATTTTCAATAACTTTTGGTGGTTTGGTCTTCAACCATTAAAAATTATTATAGATGAGACTTGGAAGAATTTGGACGAGAAAGCATGGGTAAGGAAATATACTGCAAAGTGACTTCCAATGAAAAGCACCATAGATGAACAACACAATTTATATAATGAGATTTGGTAGCAAGATTTAGGTTCCTATAATTGGTATAATTTGATACATCAGTTATACATATACATTTATAACAAAACAACTAGGTGGAATGCAATATGTTTCAAGAACTTTAGGAATAACAGAATTCACCAGTTTATTTAGACATCAGTCATCCCTCTAAGAGGTGGAACTTATAAGACAAGATTGGGAAAGGCCTTTAACAGTGAAGAAGGAAAAAAAGAAGCAGGGTTGAATCCTTATTTAGTCAAAACTACGTGATCTAGAGAAATGAAAAGCTTTTTAGAATAATTGGATTCGTGAAACTTAAAAGAATATTTATCCTCATTCATCCAAGCATGTTTATATCTGACTTGCTTAGTTTATACATGCTTTTAATGAGTCTTTTTTTTTTACATGTTCACCTAACTAATAATCACGGCTCAAGATATGAGTTTGAATACCTTATATGAGTTTGAGCCATCCTTTTAGTTTTAATGAGATCATGCATTTTTCTTCCATCTCTTGCTTTCACATGCTTAATTTCATTTGCTCATATAAAAATAATTTATGCTTTCAATCAGATTGAAAGCAAAACCTTAATAAACATGTAAACCCATCGCATTTAGAATAATTGGTCAAATCTTGATATAAACATAATTGCTATGGATAAGGAAAAATTTGAAGATGAAGACATAATAGAATGGACTAAGAAAATTTAGCAGTCTAAGAAGGTCTTATAACTCATTGAAGAAAGATTAGAAATGATGGATGTAGGCACTAAGCATAAGAAAAAGGAATTAAAGATTGGAATGCAGATTGATGCCGAAGAAAGGGATGGTTAGTAGCTTTGTTCAAAGTGTTTCTTAGATGTGTTTGCTTGGATATACGTTGATATACTTGGATTATATACCAGTAATGTGGTACATAAGTTGCCTCTGATAAAAGGGTGTAAGTCCATAAAGTGGAAACTCAGAAGAATGAGGCTAAACATCTTAATTAAGATGAAAGAAGAGGTGAGGTAGTAGTGGTATACATGTAACAACCTATAAAATTCAATAGATTTATGATTTACTGCTTATTTCTAATAAGCAGGAGATAGGGGTTATTTGTTTTATCACATTCCATCGATACATTGTATAATACCATCTAACATTTCAATAATCAAACATCATTAAGTGTTTAAGCACGTCACACACACATATAATATATGATAGTACTACAAAAGAAAGGATAAGTGTTCATCGCATTCATAACATGAAGTACTCATACACACTATAATTTACAACCACAACTTCGAATGTCGACATTATAAAGTTTTTACAAAATGCAAGTTGTCTATTTGTACTACTATATAATTTATTACAAGATACATATTAAGAAATTGTTAAATGCCATGGTCATGAGACGTCCCTGCTACAAACCAAACTCAATGTAAGTGTATAAACATTTCTTATAATATAATTGGAAAATAGACATATAATTGTAATTGTATTAACATTTAAATAGGTAGATTCTCATTAATAACTTGCTACTGAATCTATCCTTAATATTTTACTTAACATCTTTGAATGACCTTATGCCGTGTTATTTTATTTGAACTGTATTCAACATCAATCGATAACATATATTATGGTCTAGGAATCCTTGTGGGTTTGACATCCTTCCATGTATAACTATTCTCTCTTAACTATGACCATTTGTATATGCTTATTTAAATATTAATTCCAATTGTAATTGACACATTAGTAATATTTACTTTAGCATATCAATAAGTACTATCAAATGTGAATACTATTAGTCAATGCTAATCTCATCATCTATTCCCAGTTATCCAATGTGGATACCATTAGCCAAAGCTAATCACAAAATCCATTCCTAGTTATCCAACATGGATACCATTACCCAAAGCTAATCTCATCAGTGATGAATAATTTAAACAATTGAATTCAGTTAGAAACATTATGTAAGAATACTTTGAAAATTTAATAAAATCAGATGAAGGTGGAATCACCTACCTACTCCTCCTGTAATATGTCCTTACTCAGTTGAAGATCCAATTTTGGTTGCACCTCCTAACACACAATAACCATTACTTAGTATATTTTTATCTAAGCATCGTCAAAGATCATTTTCACACACATACATGTACACACACACACACACACACTCATACAAACATCTCATATGTTCATGTATTTGCATAGCAATAATGTTATAATAAGACATTTGTTCCTAACTTTAATGAAGGTCATTTATGGAAATTAATTCATTATGACACTGAAAATTATTAACAAAAATTAAGTCACTTTGACAATAAAAATTGTTAATGAAAAATGAGTCATTTTCATACTGAAAATCATCAACGAACATCGAGTCACTCTAACACTGAAAATCATCAACGAACACTGAGTTGCTTTGACACTAAAAATTATCAACGAAAACTAAGTCATTTTGACATTGAAAATCACCAAAAAAAACTAAGTCACTTTGACACTGAAAATCATCAATGAAAACTGAGTCATTCTAACACTGAAACTTATCAACGATGAATTTCTTTTCCCAAGTTCATGTATAGAGTCAATACCAAGTTTTCTTCCTAAAGATTATATCTCAACCTAGTTATAAACATAGACCACAACACAATTCACCTCCAAGAGTTTATGAAGTAAGGAAAACATGTGATGTCTCTATTCCATTATAATCTCACCTAATCATCAAACATTGTTAAGGAGGATCTATTAATTACTATTATCTTCATGAAGGTTTTTTTTTATCTATTTTCTTCTAAGATGGCCAAATCCTATATCACTTCCTTTTCAAACATACTTTGTGTTCTTCATGTAATATCATCAAACTTTCATTTTCTTATAGCATGACATAAGGTGTTCTACGCATTTCAATTTACAAAGTTCTACTAAACATGCTTAAAAAAACATGCTCAAAAATCATATTTATTTCTATAATCTCATCAAGTTAATCACAATGTTGTCAAGTAGTATACAATTAAGTTCAATCATGCATATTTTCAAGGATTTTCCTACCTAAGCTTTCACGAGGGCCAAAACATGGGGCATTGACATTACGTGTTCATTTTATCATTCTCAATCATATCATTCCAAATCATAAAACATAAACTAATAATTATTTTCACATTATACATGAGTTCAATTTCTACCATTTCATTTGTTTCTCTAAGGATGTTCATTATACAGAGAACATTTTTCATTGTTTTTCCTCTTGATCAAAATACAATATCTTCCCTCCTTCTAGTTTACTCATGTAAATTATCACTTTCATTACAAACATGTTTATGTTATCATACATTAATCTTACATCAATCCTCTAAGTTTATAATCAAGCAAGTTATATAACTCATGATATAAAACAAGAGTATTAATATTGGTTAAAATTTTGTTTCAGCCTAAGCATTTTATCCTAAATGTTTCTCAAGGTCACAATTAACACATTATATCATCTTATCCCATCATCCTTTCATCTCTTCAATAGGTCGGTCTTAGCTAAGGTTTTGTCTTCTACATGCATCAATCTCTTTTATAATAGAATCTAAAATTATACTTTTCTCATCCTAATTTCCTAATCTCTTCATTTAGTTTTTCACAATCAAGGGGTGCAAGAACCCTAGGTCACCTCATTTGGGGTTTCCTTCTCACTTTGCCACATAAAACACAAAACAACAAATATGAGAGCAGGGTTACCCTTATCACATGATTTTAAATAGGATTTGGGGGATGTTTTGGTGGTTTTCTTCTTCTTCCTCTCGATTTTCTCCCTCTTTTTCCTTATTGTTCCAGCCAGCCCTTTATCCCCCTCCTCCCTCAATGTTTTTAGTTTCTTTTCACTCTTCAACTCTCATCTCACTCAAGTATTCAAGGAAGGTGATATGCAAGGGTGGTTTGGATGAAATTTTGCAAGGCAGGGGTTACTGCTAGGGTTGTCATCTCGGGTTATAGAGAGAGGAAAATACATATTTTTTCCTCTTAATGTATTTATATCCCTTTTTAAATGAGGGTAGGTTGTGTTTGGATGTTGAATACTCTTATCCTAGTATCTTTTACGTTATTCTTTGACCAATTCCCTCATATTTCCTTTTAGGATTGACTGGTTCAATTCTTTTTTTTAACAGGGTTTTACAATGTAGGTTTTGTAGAAGTGGTTAAATACCCTTAATAGGTATGAAACATAGATAGTGGTAATGCCCAATAAAGATAAAAAAAAATCTGAGTATGTGTGGATTTTAAAGACCTGAATAGAGCTAGCCTGAAAAATGACTTTTTACTCCCTCACATTGACATGCTTGTAAACAATGCTACAAAAATATCCACTTACTTTTTCATGGATGGGTTCTTAGGTTATAACCATATTAAGATGGCCGAATAAGATAAGGAAAATATTGTTGTCATTACCCCATGGAGAACTTTTTGTTATAAGGTAATGCTATTTGGTTTGAATAATGTTGGAGCCACATATTAGTGAGCAATGGTAACACTTTTTCATGATATGATGCATGAAGAGATTCAAGTATATGTCAATGATATGATAACCAAAACCCAGATGGAAGAGGATCACATGCAAACTTTAAGGAAGTTCTTTGATAGATTAATGAAGTATCAATTAAAGTTGAATTCAACAAAATGCATATTCTGGGTTAAATCTAGGAAGTTATTGGGATTTGTGGTAAGTAATAGAGGAATTGAGGTAGACCTAAATAAAGTCAAAGCCATCCAAAAAATGCTAGCACCCAAAACTAAGAAAGAACTAAGGGGCTTTTTAGGGAGACTGGACTATATGGCTAGTTTTATCCCTCAATTGACAACTACATACAAACCAATCTTAAGGTTGTTGAGGAAGAATAACCCTGGAATTTAGAATGAAGATTATCAATAGGCTTTTGATAAGATCAAGCAATACCTTGTGAACCCATCTTTGCTTGTACCACCAATTATTAGGGAACCCCTAATAATATACTTAACAATTAATGAAGTAGCCATGAGTGGTGTGCTAGGACAGCATGATGATACAGGAAGAAACGAGCAAGCCATTTATTACATCAATAAAAAGTTCACTAATTACGAAGCACATTATAGTATAACTGAGAAGTTATATTGTGGATTAACATGGAGCATTAAGATATTATGCTATTATATGTTGTCTTACACCACATGACTCATCTCCAAAATAGATCTTCTAAAGTACATATTTGAGAACCTGTATTTATCAAGTCAAATTGTAAGATGACAAGTTTTGTTATCCAAGTATAACATAATCTACATGACTAGAAAGGTTGTAAAATGAAGCATCTTTGTTAATCATTTAGCTAACGCCATTGTAAATAATAGTTATGGTTTACTACCTGGATGGAGAAGTTTTATATGAAAGGTTATTTGACAGGACTCTTTTAAGATGTCTGAGTGGAGAAGAAACAAGGAAAACAATACACGAAATATATAAAAGAATTTGTACTCCACACATAAATAGACACATGATGCCAGAAAGATCTAGAGGGTTGGGTACTTCCAGATGACCGTGGAGAGGGATTACATAGATTACATAACGAAATGTCATAAGTGTCAGGTATATGGAGATAAAATCAAGACGCCACCAATTCTTTTATTCTACATAGTGTCACCTTGGCCATTCATAATGTGGAGGATAAATGTTATTAGGTCCATTCATCCATAATCTAACAATGGATACAAATTCATTTTAGTAGCAATTGATTACTTTACTAAGTGGATCAAAGCTTGTTCATATGCATATATGACTCAAAAGGTTGTCGAAAAATTTATCGAGAGAGCTAATTTGTTCATATTGGCTACATGAAAGAATAGTCATGGACAATACCCAGAACTTTAATGGAAAAAAATCATTGAATTATGCACTAAGTGAAAGATCAAGCATTTGATTTCATCCTCGTACAAGCCAAAGATGAATGGAGTTATAGAAACCGCAAACAAAAACATAAAGAAGATCATCTAGAAGATGGTAATCACTTGTAAAAATTAGCATGAATTGCTCCCTCATGGTCTCCACGCATATAAAATAGTAGTGAGAACATCGACTAGTGTTATACCCTACTCATTGGTATATAGAATGGAGGCAGTTATGTCCATAAAATTAGAAATCCCATCATTAAGAGTATTGATGGAGTCTAATTTAGAAGAAGTTGATTGGGCAAAGATAAGATATGAGCAACTAAACATGATCAGTAAAAATAGGCTAGCAATAATTTGCCATCGCCAGCTGTACCAAAAAAGAATGGCTAAGACACATGAAAGGAAAGTTCAACTAAGAGAATAGAGAAGGCGATCTTGTATTAAGAAATATTCTGTCATTGCCTAACAAAGATATAGCAAGTGGGAACCAAATTATGAAACTTTTATATGGTAAAAAAAAAAGGTGTTCTCTAAAGGGGCACTAATCTTAACTAGCATGGATGGAGAAGATGTAATTAGGCTCGTGAATTCAAATTCTATAAAGAAATACTCTGTGTAATTTGTTCTCATCAATAAAATAAAGTTTGGCCAACAATTCTTTTTGTGTATACATTTCTTTTAAATAAACATCCCTTACAACCTTGCATGATCTCACCGGCTCATAATGCTTTTGAAAAAATCCTTTATCTTAAATGACTTTTTGAACATTTATTTGATTATGATTTTCAAAGAAAAATGATGTGATGTTTACTTCAAATAATATTTTGGCATTTGTTCATCAAGCAATCCCACCTTGAGATGACAGTAAAATCACTTACACCCTTTACCTTGAGTTACATTTTAATTATATGCATAATTATATATAATAAGATTCACTCGTCATCAATCTGAAATCTTACGCAAAAAAATCCCAAGCCATTACATTGGATGAGGACAAAGATTTAACAATTCTAATCATTTGTGCTTGAAAAGAAAAAAAAGGCCATCTTTGTTATCCATTCACATTCTGAAATATATCTCTTATGATCCCCATTTGAGCCTAGATTAGTTTTTCTTTCATAAAAACCCTGACAAGAATCACACCCCATACTAGAGGAAAATGAAAATTCCAAAGATCAAGAATTGATCCTAACTATAATCATACCCCTACACCAAAGGCAAGCAGAAATTTAAAGATTAAAGACCAAATAAAGGTCCTGAAAAAGAAAAAAAGCCCAAGAAGTCCAAATGCTTGGGGGGCATACCCAAATGGAAAAAACAAAAAAAAATCGAGTCAAAGTCAAAACAAAATGAAGATACCCCACAAAAACAATCAAAAGGGGTGGGTCGAAGAAGCACGATGAAAAAAAAAAGGCACAATGAGTTGGAAAAAAAAAAACAGTGATTCTAAGTCTACAGAACCCTTAAATCTCTTTAATCCTATGAATCCTTTTATTTCATAACCAAGAGTCACAACTACATTATATACCTTTATAAGTCCTTTCTAATCAAGTGAATAAGTAATTTGGATTGATAAATGGTATCCTTAACATAGTAAAGATTTCACCACAATTGTGGCATGGTGGGCAAAACCATTTGTTACTACTCATAAAAATAAAATAAGCATGCAAGAAAAACAAGGTTTTCTTATAAAGAACCTATACTAAATTTTTGGTTACCTCACCAAATACTTTTGCCAATTTTAAACACCTTTTAAAACGTAATGAAAACAAATCATTCCTTTCTAAAAAAAACATGGATTTTATAATTGAAAAATATTTTTTTAAGCACACATCAAAATCACTTAATTTTTCAAAATCAGAAAAGGTCAAAAGTCTGACAACCATTACAAATAAGATTTATCCCCAAAAATCAACAAGAAAAATAAGGGCTTTTAAAAAGTATCATTTACTTAAGTCACCAACGTAAGCACGTTTGAAAGGATAAAACAACATATAGTCTAAAAACAAGTAAAGTTCTTCTCACGACAATCAAGAAAGCAAAGGGCAACTTTGTTTCAAACTCTTCCAAACAACTATTTTGAAGCATGTAATTGTTTCTCAAATCCATAAGGTCAAAACTCTCAAAATTCATTAAAGGCATTGAGAGAATCGTGCAAAGACCTACACATTGGCTCAAGTAGCTTAGATGCCAAACAATCAAAAAATTCAAGAAGTTGATAAAAAGGGGGGGGAGGGGGGATCTATATTTCAAAACAGGTAAAATGCATACATAAACATCATAAGCATGTTTTTAGTAATTTTCAAGGAAGGTTCCCCAAAAACAACCAAAAAGTTTTAACAAATATGAGCCATCAAGAATTCAGTCCATGGATGATTAAAAGTGCATGGAAAAAAGATGAATCATCTTGTAAAAAAGGAGGCCAAGACTCTTATAAGAAGATCCAAGACAGACAATTAGTGAGAAATCCTAGATATTTTTCACACCACGAGCAGGTTATCCGAACACAAACCATGGGTAGGTCACCCCATTAAAGACCAAAAGTAGGTTACCTGAAAAAACCATGGGTAGGTTACCCGATCACAAACCACGGGCAGATTACATGAATATAAATCACAAGTAAGTCACCCGATTAGAGACCATGGGCAGATTACCTAAACAAACCACAAGCAGGATACCCAATCATAAATCATGGGCTAGTCACCCAATAGAGACTATATGTGAAAAAACTTAGATATTTTTTCACACATGGGCAAAACACCCGAACATAGACCATTCGTGAAAAATCTTAGAAATATTTTACGCGGTAGGTAAGCGCTCAAACACCTAACACTGTTTTGATTTGTTATATGCTACCTGATGGTTTTCTTTCTAAATCCAAAAAGATCTCATTTTCTTCACAAACTTACTTTTTAAAGTCCTTTAAAAGACTTTAATATGTAAGTATTCAAAAGACGGGGGCAATTATCATAACTTAATTTTGAACTCCCTAAAATTTTTAATAATAATATACATGTATTTTCATTTCGAAAAAAAATCCAAAAAATAAAAAATAAAAAATCCTAAAATATTTTTGAGACACAAGGAGATAGACCTTCAAGCTGTAATAGACCAAAATGCTAGATCTAGATATTTTTGACAAGATGAGATGAAGAAAGAAAGAAAATTAAGGTTGAAATCCAAACCTAACCAAAATCAGAAGAATTAATTAAGTTTAAGGACTTAAGAAAACTTCTAATTTGGATCAATTCTTAAAATTTGGATTAAATTAAGGTTGTATAGATTCAATTAAGGACTTAATTGAAGAAAAATCAACTTTGAAAGCCTAATTTGAATTAATTTGCAAAGATTGAAAGATTATAGACACAATTAAAACTTTGAAAGACCAAATTTCTTAGGAAAAAAACATTGTTCTTTAAATAAAATCATTGTTTTAAAGCTTAAACAATATGCCTACAACTTCAGCGAACCCAATAGACTAACTTAAAACAACCCAAACCACAACAACTTCAATACCTAAAACCTATTACCATAACTTCAAAAAAAAAAAAAACTAACATCAAAGCCTGTAAAACATCATTTTATACTAAAATTTAACACTTTAATGAACAATTCTAATCATCCGAACAAGTTTCAAACAAAACATACACACAATAAATCATGTCACAACTAATCATTTGAAAAAAAAACTAAATAAGTCACCAAATGCATTGAAACTAACAAATAGCTAAAAAGGAAAAGCATAATGAACATGATACAAACATCTAATAAGTAGAATGAACGGGGAGGGGCGTGCTCATTAAGCTCCAACCTCTAATCAAAGTTGAGGAATACATTAACAATGTTACCTTCTTTGCTCGGAATTTCATGCTCTATTTTCAAGCTTCTAGTCCTTTGGTACTTATGCTCTTACTTTTAGACTCAAAAGCTTTGCCTTTTACCTCTTTCTTTCCACTTCTCATCAATCTTTAATAACCATTTTTATCAAGAGACTTTTGGTGATCAATACTCTAAGTTTTTCTCCTTTTTTTTATTATCTCCCTCATCCTCTCTATGATTTCTTTTTCTTTTATAACCTGAAAAGGCAGGTAGTTGTAAAACCATTAATGGGTTTGAATGTGGGTTTTCAAAACTAGATCATAGGGGATTTTTTCCTCTCTTTTTTTGTTGCTAGGAGATGATTCTTCTTTTTTTCTTGCTTTCTAGATGTATAATAAACTCTTAGAGCTTCTAGAAAATATTGGGAACTTCATAACTGAAGCTCGGCCAAAAATGGTCGACTGGGGGTGCATTTTCCTTGAATTAATCGTGGCAAATAGGAGGTTATTGAAGCCAAATAAGCCATACATCATGTAGAGGGGGTATTATTCTTCAACTAGGATCAAACCATGATTGATTTGGTGGCCTGTAGCTTTCCCATCATCGATCCAAAGTTAGGTGTAACACTATCAAATTTAATTGAATCAAGCAAAACTATTTTTGGACTCGAAGTTGAGGGCTTCCACATGGCAAGTGGGGTAAAAACATTGAACAAGGGTGACACAACCATACAAAAGAAAAACTCCTTTATTGATAGGTGGTGGTTGGAGTCCTTGAAGAGGTCGAAGATGCCACCTTCATTCGTCTAAATATGGTGACTCGATCAGCCTTCTCGACCCAGGAAGACAATAAATAGGGATAGACGACATTTCACTCAATCTTTTTATTAAAATTGAGTGACATATTGTCTACTCAAACCCTAAAAATTAGGGTTTTCTAATTGGAATTTTGATAAATTTCAAATTGATTCATGTTGTTTCAATTTAAGCTCCAATATCCTTAATTAAGATTAACCTGACTAATTTTATGCAATTAGGCTCCTGACAAAAATTAATTAAGATCTCCCAAGTCTGGCTCCTTTAACAAAATAGCTCTTGTTTTTTAATTTTTTTAATTTAATTCCTAATTAAGCCTTAAACTTTGGTTTTCTTTAATTTAGTCCCTAGAAAAGTTCAATGCAGCCCTTAATAGTATGCACCTTTTGCAAAAAGGTCCTCAATCTTGAATTTTTTTCAATTCACCTCTTGTAACCTTAAAATTTCAAATTTCTTGCAACTGAACCCCTGATTTTACCAATATGGCCTTCCAAAGTTTCAATTGTATCTCTAATCTTCCAATCTTTGTGAGTTAATCCAAATTAGTCCTCAAAACTTTATTAATTTTTTTAATTTTTAAAAAGTTAGGATTTCAACATCAATGTTCTTTCTTTCTTCATCCCATCTTGTCAAAATATCCTGATATGGCTATTTTTCTAGCCTTTTGGTCTGTTGCAGCTTGAAGGTCTATCTCCTCATATCCCGAAAATATTTTTGGATTTTATATTTCTATTTTTTTGGGATTTTATTTTTAAATGAAAATACATATATATATATATATATAT
>Ga0325411_1006128_pt1 | contig 13224 bp, 8 predicted proteins | sample PopdelMetagenome_13_FD_206181 | JGI IMG/M metagenome (GOLD analysis project Ga0325411, IMG submission 206181) | Populus deltoides microbial communities from Bellville, Georgia, United States - Xylem-PdIQD-R4 | ecosystem: Host-associated > Plants > Phyllosphere > Stem > Wood/Secondary xylem... | reverse complement strand
AAAAGGCTTTAGCACGCAGATGATTGATTTCAATGTACCTCGTTCTCTCATGAACTTGTCTCTAAAATAGAATTTCCAACAAATGACACCCATTACCAAGAAAACAAGGAGTAAGGCTGAAGTGACAACTCCAACCACGATAGGTATTTTACTTGCTTCTCCAGGTTCTGAAATTATACAAAGTTACACGTACAAACACAGAAAGCCAATGGGACAATAAATCACTGTAGGGCAGCAGTTCACTTCTCACCTGGACAATAAGTACTCTGGCCTGAAAACGACAAACCATAAAATGCTTCTTAGATGGTATAATGAACTGAGTAGAAGCTTACATAAAGTTAAGATGAAAATCAAAGCCAGGTTCATAAGGAAGAATTTGTTTGTTAATTATGCAACTGGTGGATCTAAGAGGATGATGAGATTTAAACTCATAATGCTTGTTAATTCTAATACCATTGCTCGGTTTTCATTTTAACTTAATTAATAAAGGTCATTGTATATGAATGAAATTCGCAAAGTCAGTGACTTTCAAATGAGATGCTGGGAATATATATATAAAACATGCCTGAGCATACAGTTATTGCAGAAATAATAGGACCGTAATTTCCTCTTTGTGGAATGCAAGTAGTCCCTTTTCCATTCCAGTATAAACGGATCTCCAAGGTATTGTCTGTCACATTGGCTTTGAATTCTATAGAATAAGTTTTGTTAGATCCTTTAGCTGCCTCCTTGATATTAAAATCTTTTATCTCTAGTTTCCCCTGGAAAACAAATCCCAAGTTAAAAGGATCTTTTTGAAAGAAAGAAAAAATCATCTTTTTGGATAATTTAATCTCAATTACCTGAATATAAATGTCAAAAAAGCGTTTTCCAACTCTTTTGTACGATTCGTCATCTGTGAATTGTATCTCAGCAAAGTCGAGTTTAACAGTGTACATCCCATTTTCTAGACAATATCCATAATAAGTGAGAGAGATGGCAGCTCTGCGTGCTGTAGAATACACCGTATCCGTTGGGAAATAAGAGTAGTTTGAAGGAAGTGTATATCCGGGGCCTTGGCCATCATCATCCATAAAATCTCCTGTGTTGCTGAATCCCCAGTTTGATCCTTCTTTGGAATAAATCGTAGCAGCATCAGTGCTTTCAAAGCTTCTGTCACCTTCATACAAGATACTCTCACTGGTTAAATCCGGTCCACCGCAGTTTATATGGAATGAACGATAACCTGCAATACGTCAAATTAGTACACCAATCTACAATGCTCAAATCAGTACACCATTAGAACAGTTGCAAATATTCTTCTCATATCGTAGGGGCTATTACGTCAAGTGTTGAAATTTTTGGATCCCTTTGCTCTACAACAAGAGCTATTACTCTACTATATAGCTTCAAATCGATTAGTCATTGGCTAATACTTTTCCAAGTGGCTTGTCACAATCAGTGTTCCACTCGAGTCGATGGAGGCTGTTCTATCAACCTTTGGTTTCCGATTAGTGATATTGATGGTGAAAACGTGAGGAGGCCATGTTTTGGTTACAGATAAATCCTTACTTGTCCAACGAAACTGAGAATGAATACATCCTTAATAGATCTGTGTGCAGAATAGAATGTAGAATTAAGGCAAAAAAATCTACATTGAAATTAGTACTCGTGCTCAAATAAATACACAGACACTGATATTATCGTAGATTACTGATTTCGGTATGTTGATAAATTTGAAACAGAAGTGCTTTGATTTTAAAGAACTTCGTTACTTCTCATTTAAGGAGGGAAAAGAATATCATACTTTTGGGGCACTCATGTATGCTTGAGCATGGAAGAAGTCCGCTTCTGTAAGACATGGAAATTTTAGTAAGAATTTCAAATGGTTCTGCAAACTGCAATATAAGAATCAGATATCAAAACTTTATCATATTATTAGCATTATTTCACCACCATAAAAAATATCATACTATTCAAGTAAAATATTCATTTTATGTTTGCTCATTGAGAAAATCGGTGCATGGCTGTTCCCTCTTCATGAGTGTTTGTGCTTATATCTTGGGGTAAATGAATAATAAAGCATGTCACATTCTTATGTTCTTCATTCATTCATTCATTCAGCATTAATCAACAACGTATATAATTGATGATTTCTATTGGTATTTTTGCAAGCAGTTTACATAACATGATCTAAATTAAAAAGTTCAAAATGCACAAGTTAGCATATATATGTTTCACTCCTACCTGCATTTAAAAACATATAAAATTTGCATAACTGATTTGAAATAGTAAAAATATTTTGAGCATAAAAGCTACAAGGACATGGCCTGGTATATCTGATCCTAGGATACCAAGTTTGTGCTGAGAAAGAAAATCTGGATAGGATTTAAAGATATAAATATAAATTGCAGATTTAACTCCAAAGATATTCTGTTATAATCCTGCTTAAATGTATAATGTATTTTTCCCCCTGAAAACTATATATGAACATGACATGGTTTATATGATTAGCAGCATATTCTGTTAACGCAGGTTCCACCATTAGCAAAGATGTTTTAGTCTACGGGGGTGAGTTTTTATAAGGGATATTTACCTGCCTGTAAGCATTTAAGAAATCCCTTTAAAATATCCGAAAAGGGAATTTTGAAATTTTATCCTGCAAGAGCTCCATTTCCAAATTAAGGTTATCCATAGGGACCTCATTTCATCCTAGATTTCTGCTAAGCATAAATACACCTCTTTTAGGTTGTATCAGTTGTGGTTCTTTTTCCTTGGAACAAGATTATTGGACTTGGTATGACAACTACCAGATTGGATCTCCAACAACATGAAATACCAAAAATATCGCTCTCCAGAGTGTATAAGAGGAGCCTTACAAGTTATTCTTGATGAATGAACTCCTGTACGTGTTTATATCCCTGGTTTATAGATTCAAATCATTAAGTTTCGCACCAACCAGGAATATCCCAAATTTAAGAACATAGATATCCTTACAGGGCATCTTGACAGCTTGGCAGCCATGAAAAGTTATTGTAGGAAACATCACTGCAAGAAGCCAAGGGAATCATAAATATGAATATGAACCTCAACAAAATTAATAATAAGTGGAACAAATGAAATGCTAAGCAAGATTAAAAAAAACCACATATTTTCAGAAACTAGGCTTTCGTTGAGGCCCTATATATGGCATGAATATATATGTAGCCTTAGATTATCAAGATTCACTCAGAAGACAACTTTATAAATATTAATGGTTGATCAATCATCAGCAGTTATATCTTCACAAGAGAGCAGAGAAGTTGAACAGAATATCTAAACTGAAATAACTGAAACCAGTGATACATTTCAGAGACAAACGTACATATTTTTGCCTTTTTTGAGAAATGAGTCTGGGACACTTCCAGTCAGATTGTTTCCACTCAAAAACCTGGTTTTCAAAAGCCAGATAGATTCTTTCAGCATAATTCACTCCATCCATGGTCAGATTTCAAATATTCAAATTTAAATACTTACATAAATTTATGTGTTTTTGCATTTCGAGGAATTTTTCCGTCCAACTTGTTGAAAGTTAGATCCCTGCAAAAGATTACAGTAAAAGACTTTCCAGCTTTAGTTTTCAGAATATCCCTTGCACCTTTGTAAGTAGTTTTGCAATAGACAAGCTGGAGCTTCTGCGAAATGCAAATACCTGCATTATTTTTACTTAGGTTTCATTTGGTTCATGGTTAAACACAAACAAAGTTAAATGTCAAGGATGTAAAAGTGTGTAGAATGTTAGGAAGAAAGTTTAGAGATAAGATTCTAAATGTTGAAAGTAAACTAATTGCTGGAAATTAGTTGAACCAGTTGATCGGTTGAGACAGAGCGACTGGTTGGATTAAATGAATCAGTTGACCGGTTTGAAAGATGGTCAACCAGTTTAGTCGGTAGAATACAATTCCTGTTCAGATTAGGATTTCCTTGTATTAGTTTAATTCCTTGATTGTTTAGGACTTTATACCAATAAAAAGGCTTGTAATTCATCATTATTATAAGTACAGAAAGAGAGAGAATAACTAAGAGAGCTTAAAGAGAACCACTTAATAAAAATATCCCTTCCTCTGAAGCTTCTTCTTGTTCTTGAGTTTTTAGCCTTGCATTATTGTGTTGATCTTATAACACACCTGTTTGACTTCCAATAAGTGATTTCAGATCTTAGGTTTGATTATTTGACATGGTCTATCCAAACTTTTCACTTTAATTAGGTTGACAAAGGACAACTATGAAACTTGATGTATTCGAGTAAAAACTTGGTTAGATTCCCAAGATGTATAAGAGACAGTTGAAAAAGGCTTTGAGGAGCCTATAGATGGAGCAACGTTGACTTCAACCTAGAGGAAGGTCATGCAAAAGGCATGAAGAAAGAATCAATAAGCACTTACAATCACCCACCACTGTCTGGATGATGCCATTTTTAAGATAGTGGCCTAGGCAACCACCACCAAGCATGGATGTGAAGTTTTGCAAGAATTAAATCAAGAAGTTAATAAGGCAAGAAAGGTACGTTTCCAAAAGCTATGTGGTGACTTTGAAAAGTTACATATGCTTAAATCAGAGAATATTTCAGAATACTTTGCAAGAGTATTGACCATATACAATCAAATGAAGAGGTATAAAGAGAAGATGGAAGAGACACGTGTGGTAGAGAAGATCCTACTCTCACTATGAAAGAAGTTCTATTATATGGTTATCGCGATAGAGGAATAGCAAAATATGGATGCTCTCTCAATACAAGGTCTCATAGGGAAATTACAAGCCCATGAGGAAAAAGTCAATAAGATTTAAAAGGATGTGAGTGCACAAGCACTTATTTCAAAGCAAGATAATTCTGGATTTTTCCAAGGGGGTAGAGAATGTTGACAAAGCAAAAGAAAAGGAGTAAGAGACAGATTTGGAAAAAGAAGGTCGAGGCAGCTTCAACAGGTAAATCGCTCGACCATAAAAAACAAATTAGTCGATCGGTTACACTAATAATGGCAATCCAAGATCTAGGTTTGACAAATCAAAAGTTAAATACATTATTGTCAAAAAGCAATCATTGTACTAGGGATTGCTAGAGTCCAACCAAGAGGGTTGAGGAGAATGCAAATCTTATAATAGAAGAAAAGAAGCAAGCCACTCTACTATAAGTGCATAATGAGAGAATACAAGACAAATAGAACAGATGGTATTTAAAAAATAGAGCTAGCAACCACATGTGTGAAGACAAAGACAAGTTCATAAAGCTTGATGAAGCAATGTCAACTTTGCGGATCATTTAAAAGTTGTCATCAAAGGAAAAGGTAGAATTTTAATTAAATTGAAATATTGAAGTAATCAATTTATTGATGATGTTTATTATATACCAATGGTGAAAAACAACATATTGAGCTTAGGACAATTGTTGAAGAATGGGTATGAGATAAAGATGAAATATCGTACTTTGACATTACTTAATACTAAAGAAGCTATGATTGTAAAGGTAGCCACGACAAAGAATATAATGTTCTTGCTAAACATAGAGACAGATGTGCCTAAATGCTTAAATACATGTGTGAAGGATGAAACTTGACTTTGACATATAAGACTTGGGCATGTAAACTGTCATATCTTGAAAATGATGACACAAAAGAAGATGTTGAAAGGTCTACCATTCATTATACATCCAAATCAATTATGTGAATGATGTTTAGTGGGCTAGCAATTTCATAAAAGTTTTCTAAAGAAATCTACATTAAGAGGAAGTTAACCCTTATAAGAAATACATGTCGATGTTTATGGTCTTATCAAACCATGTTTATTTGGTAAAAATTTATATTTTTTATTTATGATTATAGTAGAACAACTTAGGTATACTTGTTAAAAGAAAAGTCTAATGTTTTTAGTTGTTTTAAGTAGTTTAAGACATTAATTGAAAAAAATGGTTGTTCTATAAAATCACTTAAGATAGATATGAGGTGAATTTTATTCTTATGATTTTAATGAGTTTTGTGAAGATCATGATATTAAGAGACTCCTAACAGTGCCTAGATCTCCACAACAAAATAGTATGGTGAATAGAAAGAATAGAAGCATCCTCAACATAGCAAAAAGCATGCTTAAAACCAAGAAGATGCCTAAAGAGTTTTGAGTCGAAGCTATAGATTGTGTTATCTTCTTTTTAAATAGGTGTCCTATTAAAGACTTGAATGCCATAACTCCACAAAAAGTATGGAGTGGAAGATAGCCAAGTGTTTCTCACTTGAAAGTTTTTGGGAGCATTGGTTATGTGCATATAGATTATCAAGTAAAAACCAAGCTAGATGACAAAAGTAAAAAGACGATCTTTGTGGGCTATGATCAAAAGTCCAAAGAATATAAGCTTTACAGCCCTAATAAAGGAAATATGGTGATTAGTAGAGATGTTAATTTTAATGAAAATGGAGCATGTTATTGGAAGATAAATGATGGTGAGTAATATGACTTCTTACTGATTCTTGATGAATAGGAGAAAAGATATGAAGATCATCAAGAACCTATAGTCACACCTCTACAAACACCAACGAGCTGAACTTGTCCTTGTTCTTCTTCCTCTAGTGGAAGCTCAAGTAGCGACTCTCCACCAAGTCCACCAAGAAAGATGAGGAGCTTGATGACTTATATGAGGTAGTCAATCCTATTGATTATATAAAACTAGATTGTTACTTTGCTATATTTAATCCTATAGTGTTTGAAGAAGCAATAAATGATATATAATGAACAATTATTATGGATAAAGAGATTTTCTTAATTGAGAAGAATGACACATGTAGGTTGGTTCCTAGACCAAATAGGAAAAGCTAATAGGTGTCAAGTGAATCTACAAAGAAAAGAAGATCGTCAAAGTAGAGGTGAAGAGTTACAAGGCAAGGTTAGTGATAAAAGGCTATAGGTAAGAGCATGAGATTGACTAGGATGAGGTATTTGCCCTCGTTGTTAGATTGAAGACCATTCGATTAATCATTGTCATTGCTGCCCAACATAAAAGAAGAATTTATCAAATATATGTCAAATTAACCTCAATGGTTTTCTTGAGAAAGAGATCTACATTAAGCAACCTATGAGTTATGAAGTAAAGGGACATGAAAATAAGGTTTTAAAATTGAACAAAGTCTTGTATGGATTAAAGCCCCAAGGGCTTCCGATAGTCGCATTGATGGCTATTTCTTAGAAAGTGGATTTGTTAAATTCCCTAATGAATATGATATCTATGTAAAGATCAAAGAAAATGGTGATACTCTTATTGTATGTTTGTATGTAAATGACATAATCTTTATTGCAAATAATCCAATGATGTTTGAAGACTTTAAACAAGCAATGACCAAGGAGTTTGAGATGACGTATATTAGTCTCATGGCCTACTACTTAGGGATTGATATCAAACAAGAAAAAGATTGAATCTTTATAAATTAGGAGAAGTTTGTAAGAGAGGTTCTTAAGAAGCTCAAGGTGGAGGATTGTACAAAAATAAATACTCCAGTTGAGTATGGAGTAAAGATGTCAAATAATGATGAAGATGAGATGATAAACTTTACAACATTCAAAAGCCTAGTTGGGAGTTTGAGATATTTGGCATGCATTCATCCGACTATTTTTTTTTAGTATGACTTGTAAGAAGGTTTATGAGGACACCTACCATAACACACTTCAAAGCTTTTAAGTGAATTCTTTGGTATATCAAAGGTGTTGTTGATTTTGACTTATTTTATGATTATTCTAATAGCTTTGAACTTAAAAGATTATAGTAATAGTGATTGGGCTAGAGATGTAGATGATAGAAATAGCATTATGAGTTTTTTTTTCTACATGGGAGATACAACATTCACATGGAATTCAAAGAAGTAATCTATAGTAATTTTGTTAACACGTGAAGATGAATATGTAGCTACTACAACATGTCATTGTCATTCCATATAGCTAAGGAGATTATTGAAGGAATTGTGAATGTCATAAGAGAAGCTTACTGAAATTTATGTGAATAACTCATTAGTTATTGCATTGACAAAGAATCTAATATTTCATGATAAAAGTAAACATATTGACATAAAAATTCATTATCTACAAGATTGCATTACTATATTGATCCTATACCACACATGCATTACAAGATTGCATTACTGTATTGAGAATAACTAAAAGAACATAGAGAGACACATTAAACAAAAAGTTTTCCTTCCTTTTAATTTTCTTCTTGTTCTTGAGTTTTTGATCTTGCATTGATCCTATACCACACATGTTTTACTTTCAACACTAAACCACAATTTTCTTTTCAAAATCTTTGTAATACAAGAAGATAAAATTGTTCAGCAATTTCTTTCCATTTAGTGAATAGGAGTGACAGAGAGGATAAACTTGAGGAGATGATAGTCCCAGACCAGGAAAAAAAAGAATTTGATGAAATGGGGGGGCGATTATTAAGTGAATACCCTTTAGGCCACTTGTAGCACTTTAGCCGATGCATGCAACCAGGGTTGGATTGAAATTGGTCCTGATTCTAATTAATCTCCAGTAGGCTGAGTAACTTGATCAACGAAATGCAATAGACCACCTACGAGAATTTGATGGTGGTTTCTTAAAGAAACAGAATGGAATTTCAGAGGTGCAAAGGGTATCGGGATTGTGCTTCAAGAAACTATATATTTATGTACGAGTGTTGGTCTGAGAAACATGTTTCATGAATTAAGCCCTTTTCAGTGTAGTAAATATGATTCACAGGCAATTATCAAAAGGGGGAAAAAAATGATCACAGGACTGTTGGTCATGGTGGCTGGCTATAGTCCAGAAGAGCATTTGGTTAGGATAGAGAGTATAGTCGTATGGAGCTCTCTCAAACTTCCTGCTATGAGAATTAATGCCACATGTCTCGTAGTAGATGGTTAGTGTATTAGAATTTCAAACCCATCAGTAACATATCCCGACGAATAGATTTCTGCTTGTTTCTTACCTTTGAGCAAGTTATGAGAGGATTTCCGTAGAAATTTGCTTCCCATACAGTGCATGGAGATCATAACCAGGTAGTGAGGCAAATTTTGCGGTGTTATTAAAATATATTCATGTTTTTAACTTGTATCACATTGCAGCACATATAAAGTAATGAGTGAAGGTGTTAAGACTTACAGCGTTGTCAGAGAACCCGATGTCCACACATCTCTTGGGATCACTCCAGTTAAATTGATGTTTCGCAAAACCCTTCAAAGAAATTAAAGATAGGCTTAATTAGTTCTCAATAGAACATGTTCTCAAGTTTATTTTAGACATTTTACGGACAGTTGACGAACAATTTTTTCACTATGGGAGGGATGTTGGTTAAATTAAACTCTGGTCCAGACATATCAGTGATCCTCCTGTACATTGAAAAGAAAAGAATGTGTTATAGTTCCCTTTATTCTTTCTGTCTTCTTCAAAGAGGAAACACCAAAATTATTGTATTTATATATTGCTATGCATCTGAGGAAGTAGTTTGACTCACAAGTCTGTCAACTTCTCTAAAGAAAGAATGGCAGGAGGTATGGGCCCTTCTAGTCCACTTGCGTATAATTCACTTCGTTAGTCCAAAGAGGAAAAACAAAATATCAGATTGTGCAACATGTAGCAGAGAAATGAAAATCTCATGCAGATAAAGATCCTCACAGTCTATCAAGATTACTCCAGTTACCAATGAAATCAGGTATTCTGCCACTAAGATTATTATCACTTGCACGACTGCACATTGCAAAACCAAATTAAGGAAACCAGATGCTATTGAATTATCAAAAACTGCATGTGTTTAAAGAAGAAAGGAATTGATTGCTTACAAATTAGTCAAGTTTAGATTAGCGAGAGTCTCTGGCAAGGTTCCCTCCAACTGATTGGAGGAAAGTATCCTGCAACCATTAATTCATAGCACAGCATCAAAGATTGCAACTAAAATGCCTAGCTTGCGTTGGTTTAATAATGATGAGCAGGTGACAAGATTACCAAGCTGAGAAGGAATAGTACCAGAAAACTGATTTGCTTCAAGGGACCTTCATGTATTTGTATTTGATTAATTGACAAAAATAAAATTAGTGAACAAAGTAAGCTAGCATTGTCAAAAACAGAAACAGAAAACAAAACAAACGATAAATCTGCAGAACATATATTTATGACTTCAATACATACAAGTAAGTCAGGCTACGAAAACTTCCCAAGTACTGAGGAATATTTCCTGACAAGCGATTGGATGTAAGTGAGCTGCATGCATAAAATGTTATCTAGTTATGGTGAATTCTGCCTTGTGTATGAACTGGTAAGCAAAGATGAGGTGAATGAACTTACAGGTATGTCAAATGTTTCATTGAAGCCCATTCCTCAGGAATATTGCCAGAAATGTAGTTGCGAGTTAGGTCACTGTGACAGATAATATAGTTGTTTAGCATCAATATATTCCTGAGAATTTAACTTGTTCAACTTTATAAAACGTCAAGTAGACATTGCTTTGGAGTATAAACCTTGCTTGTTGAAAGTAAAGTTTCTTTTACAACATAGTAAACCTAAACATTATTTTTCAAGATTTACTATATTTTTTTAGTTAATTTAGAATTCTTTAACCTATTAATGTATATATAACTCTTTAATTATTTTTCTTAGTATACAAATAGCTTTAAGAGTTGTAATATTGAGTTTTTAATTATTAAAATTCTTAGAAAGAAATTATTCAATAATAAAACAATGAATTAAGATTTATGTGTGATCATGTCTTTAAAAAATTATATATATATTTTTTATTCTTATTTGTTAGGTTCAGCTACATCAAATATGCTTCTTCTTTTTTATTATTATTAAGGTATTTCCATTCCACAATTTATAAATTAGTCGATAAAAATTACTTTGAGATTCTAAAATCAATACACATAGAAACACAAATAAAATATATCCTGAAAAGGTTCTTACAGAATTTCAAGATATGCAAGGTTGGCCATTTCAGCCGGAAGCTCGCCTGGAAGACTGAGCGTTTTTAGATATCTGTTATTGAAAGAGAAAAACACCATTAGTACATAAACTCAACTTTAAGATTAGATGATTGGAAAACAAACTCAAAACTACTTGTGCTGTAAAGTATATAAGTCCCTTCATCACTTAAGCAAATTATTAGTGGAAACTGCAAATAAAAACAGCTTAATTAAGAGCTGAAAAACTACAACCCTCGAAGGGTTGGCGTCATAACATTTCAGATTTAAAATTTAAACAATTAATTTTCATCCAATACCAAACACAACTTTAAGATTAGAGATATTTTCAGACAATTAATTTAAACATAGGAGCAATGTATCCAATCTATTTATTTTAACATCAAGTATTCAAATAAACATAGAAGACAAAAAAAAATTAAAAAAAAAAAAGAAGAAGAAGAAAAATCTTACAGTGACGTGATATGACAATAACCATCATTATTGAGGTTGAGGGTGCAATTGCACATGACGGTGCTACTGGCTTCTGAATCTTTCGACAGATTCATATCGTGCAGAGTTCCTGGTTGGTTGCAAGCATCGCCCACCTCGAAGGGTTGCCCACCCGGTGTCAGTGTCTTGCCAATTTGTCTTAACGCCGTCACTAGTTCAAGGATCATGCATCCACGGAAAAATTTATCAAAATATCCATATCCATAACATAACATCGGTTAATATTAACTGATCATATCACCCCAAAAAAAAAACTAATAGTTTTCAAGTGGTATTCTAACACAATAAAATGGTGGGAATCTTGAGCACAAATCCAGTAAAAATAGATATAAATAATGAAAATATATAAATAAAGTAAACGGATTGTATATTAACTCCAGAATTTAATTATAAATAATTCAAAGTTCTCCTTTTCAATTTGTTGCATGTATTTTAGGAGAATTGGAAATCAAAAACACTTTTTTATTAACTCGTTTATATGTTTTAATTTTTTAATCCCACTTATTATTTTAAATTAATTTTGTTTGTTTACTCTTAATATCAAATACGTATTGTTTGTTTTTCTTTTAATATTGGATCCAAAATTGTAAAAGCAATTTTATATTTCATAGATGTATGGCCATATTGTGGCTATCAAATGAGTAGCAACCTTGTTTTCAACAGCCATTTCGGTTTAAAAAGATAAGAGGTGTGATTCGACAAGTGTGTTTTGGAGCCCCATTTATTTTTTATTTTAAAAGTTTTTAAAAAATTATTATTATTTTATGTTTTTATATCATTTTAATATAATAATGTCAAAAATAATTTTAAAAAAATATTATTTTAATACATAAAAAAAACAACTTGAAAAATCTAATATTCCGAATTCAGGGTTTTTCTCTATATGATCTGTAATTCTTTTTTAAGGATAATCCATGCCCACCGTAATGTTAAAAATGAACATGGTCACTCCGTCTGTTTCCGTTAACAATTATATTAGTAGTAGCATAGTATTTATTTACCATCAGTACTCGAGGACAAATGTCATAACATGATTAAATGCAAGATAAATTACCTTGAATATCATGTATTCCTGTAGTTTGTATATATAACTTCACTTAACATTCCATATTTTTGGAATTTTTTTTATAAAGATAAAAGCTATTTTATGACCACATTACAACTTTGTTTAATTAAAAAAAAATATATGTATGTTTGAGATACATAAAAAATAAAAGACTAAAAAAGTTAAAACAAGAAACTAAATTTAATTTTTAAAAAAAATACATGAGTGGAGTATACCCATTGGTGTTGGACCAAAATTTATGATCATAAGCCAAATTCCAGATTATAATTGAATCATGATTATGCAGCAAGATATACAAAGAGAGAAGAACGAATTAGTGAGCATGACTCCATTTTATTTGATGAAAACCTACAAAATTAACTTATATTAATAAAATCATTTAGAAATTAGAAATCTCCATTGATGGATAGCACGCACTACAAATTTATAACCAACCAATTTTTTCTCAATTAGAATTTGCAAAATCAAACATTAAATCATCAAAATTAAGTTTTATTTACTCAAATTATTATGTAAAAAATAATAATTTTTGGTGTTTACATTGGGTTCAAATCAAACCCAATCAACTATAGAAAAGTTAGGATTTCTCTTTTAGATATGACAAATATTAACAAAATATTTAACATTTAATTTGTTCAAGTTTTGAAATATATATGTGTGTGGGGGGGGGGGGGGGGGAAGTTTAAATGGAAAAAAAATAGGATTAGGGTTAAATTTAAT
>Ga0325411_1006125_pt1 | contig 13228 bp, 10 predicted proteins | sample PopdelMetagenome_13_FD_206181 | JGI IMG/M metagenome (GOLD analysis project Ga0325411, IMG submission 206181) | Populus deltoides microbial communities from Bellville, Georgia, United States - Xylem-PdIQD-R4 | ecosystem: Host-associated > Plants > Phyllosphere > Stem > Wood/Secondary xylem... | reverse complement strand
GAAGAACAAAACTAATGAGGAAAAAGAAAAAAAAATCTGAATCAACCGGGTTAACCCGTCAAATTAGGTTAACTTGTCAAACCTGGAATTCGTATCATGAAAGTGTGATAACTAAATAGAAAAAAGATTTATTATTAATGAAATAAATTAAAAAAAGATTCATTAAAAAGGAAAAAGCAAAGAGAAAAAAAAACCTACAGGAAGAAAAAAAACTAATCAAGAAAAAAAAATCTAAATAAACTAGGTTAACCCGTCAAACCTGGGATCCATGTCATGAAAGTATGATAATTAAATAGAAAAAATTTAATATTAAGAAACTAAATTAAAAAAATAATTAAAAAAAAGACAAAAAAAAACTAAATGCATCAGCTTTTTCACTGTGGACTGTACTATGCAATCCACAGTAAAAGGCTTAAAAAGGAAAAGAGAGAGAAAAAAAAAAAACAAAGGCACGCGCCACGGATTAAATTTTTTTTCTTGCATAAAACATATAAAAAAATGCTAAAATCTAAGAGTGTTAGGTCTTTCTGCAAAGAGATGCCCAAAAACCTTTAGTTTAGTTGCAACGCTTGATCCAGAAGTAATATTTATAATATTAATAATAATATTAAACTTACATGACTCAAGTTTAAGTGAATATGGCTGCAACACTAGACCCAAGAGCCTTGAATGTGAGTCTGGCTACAAGGTCGTGTCATAAAAGTGTGATAATTAAATAGATTAATTAAAAAAAAGAAAAAAACCAACAGGAAGAAAAAAAACTAATAAAGAAAAAGAAAAGAATCTGAATTAACTGGGTTAAGCCTTCAAATCAGGTTAACCCGTCAAATTTGAAATTCGCGTCATGAAAGTTTGATAACTAAATATAAAAACAAATTGATGGGTTAACCTGTCAAGCCCGGGATACGTGTCATGAAAGTCTGATAATTAAATAGAAAGAAATTTAACATTAAAAAACTAAATTAAAAGAAAAAAATTAATTAAAAAGAAATAAAGCAAAAAAAATTCCGGGTTAACTCGTCAAACTTTAAAAAAAGCAAAAAAAACATTCCAGGTTAACTTGTCAAATCAGGTTAACCCGTCAAACTCGGGATCCGTGTCATGAAAGTTTGATAACTAAAAAAAATTAACATTAAAAAACTAAATTAAACAAAAAAATTCATTAAAAAAACACAGAAAAAAAGAAGAAAAAACCCATAAAGGCATAAAAAGCAAAACAAAAAACAAAAAAAACAACTTAGCGTTTCACGTGGACTGCACTGTGAAACACCAAACAGTTTTAGTATATGTTGTTAATTAAAAAGAAAAAAAGCAAAAAAAATTCGAGTTAACTCGTTAAACCAGGTTAACCCGTCAAACCCGGGATCCATATCATGAAAATCTGATAAATAAATAAAAAAATTAATATTAACAAACTAAATTAAAAAAAAAATTCATTAAAATAATATAAAGAAAAAAGAAAAAAAAACCTATAAAGATATAAAAAAATTAAAAAAAAAAAGAAAAACTGTTCAATATTGCACTATAAACATACATTATAAAATACTGATGGGTTTTAGTTTATTGATAATATAATCTCACCTTAACCGTGTCCTTTTCCCCTCCCTCCCAGGAGTCGCGGTGTGCTATTACGATCTTGTCCTTCTTTTATTTTTCTAGATATAATTTGTCATGGGGTCTCTTCGATTTTCCACTGTTCTAGTTCATTAATTGCACACAAAAGTGGCAGCTTTGGCTGTTTCTTCTCCCACTCACGCTTCATCCCCGTCATAATTTCTTATTCTTTAAACTATTTTCAAACATAGCTTATGTTCAAAATCCATTTGTTTCGGGCAAAACAATGGCTATCTTTTTTGAAGATTCCCTGGTGTTATCCATTTTTTGTGTTATTTTTAATTTGGGTATCTAGCTAGTTTGTATGTGTATTGATTAATTTTATGGGTCCTGAGTTAATGATCATATAAATCTTTAGTGATTTTGGAATTTGTAGGATTCAAACTGATAATTTTTAAAGAATAAACTTAAGACATGACTAATCGAGCTATACTTTTCAAGACTGGTCTAAAAGATCTTGCTATAATACCAAGAAAACAAAACAATAGAAGAATTTGGAGAATTTAATGGCTTTTGAATACCATTAATTCCATGTATAGATTAACAAAACTAGGTGTGTTAAACACTATATATATATTCAGCAAATATAATTCAAATTCAAGATAAATTAATTATAAATTATGCAATATAAACATAATGTCAAACAAATATAATTTTAAAATGTAAAATATTTCTAAATAGTCAAAATTAAATAGATCTTTAATTTAAAGTAATTCAACTTAAACAAAATATTAAAATATTAAGAAATTAAAATGTTTTTACATAAATATTTTAAATATAAAGTTAGGTCAATTTTATCATGGCTAATGGGATTTAAAGCATTCCTTATTTTGCTCAAATTCCTACAAAGTATAAACTTGAAAAAAAAACAACATGAATATAAACTATATATATTAGTGATAAATCTAATTTTAAAAAATTAGTATCATTGTTAATGAAAATAGTAATTATAATTTTCAATATTATTGTTAATATCATTGTTATTGAAAATAGTAATGAAAAAAAACTTTTTATACTTGAGTGGTTTAATTAATTAAATTGAACCAAGTTCAATTTGATTCAATGACTTTTCGAGATCGAAATGGAACATGTGGAATGAAATCGAAACATTTCGACCGAAATTTAGCCAAAAAATCCAGAACGAACCGAGATTTGAAATGAGATGAAAATTATTTTGTTATGTTTCGTTTTTTGAATTGGTATTAAATGTTTCAGCCTTTCCAGATGAAACGAAACAGCAACCTTGATATATATATATATATATGCCATCAAATGTTTTTTTTGAAAGGAAACCGATTGATTATTCCTTTTTCAATCTTATTAAAATATCAATCTAAATTTGAGTTTCATCCTATGGAAGAATTGTGTTGTTGCCAATACTAGCTTCACAATTGCAATCATTTTGCTATGAGCCTAAACGAATCAGGAAAAAAATCGAGTGATATTGGTGAGGAAAACCAGCTTGCAATTGTTTGTACTTGGTTTCAATTCAGAGTCTAAATTGCTATCAAAATCCTACCTCACCCCACTAGCAACTCAATTATAAGATCAAAGCTCTCGATTAGTTAATTCCTTTTTTATTGTCGTACGGGACATATTGGCGAGCGGATAGAATTAATAAGGATGAAATATAAAAAAATAGTTATCTAGTTTTTTAGTAACTAGAAAACTCTAATTAGTCTTTCAAAGATTATTGAGTAAGAGTTGGTTTTGCCAAATGAACATGAAAATCATTCTAAGACATCCTATCTAAGGTAAATCACTTCGTGTTTTTTTTTTTTTATGATAAAAGTGTTTATTATGCCTATATGTTAAATGTTTGTCTAAATTGGTATATATGCACTTTTTATGAAAGATAAAAACTACTAGGACTTAAGTAGTGATTTGGAATCCAAGCTTGCCAATAAAACTTAGTCTTCGCTTTTAAAATGCTTACGCAGACTCTAGAGATGGTAATGGTTGATAAGGATTCAAGCCTATTTTTTATTATATTCAAAATGGGGTCAAAGGCCACCACACATTTTTTATGAGTCTTTGTTGGATCACATTAACTTAACATGAGTCCACTCATATTGATAAAGAGTGATGTATCTTGAAACCAAAAAATTCCTAAACAAACATTCGCACACATTGAAAAATTCAATTCAAGATAAATTAATTATAAATTATGCAATACAAATATAATGTCAAACAAATATAATTTTAAAATTTAAAATATTTCTAAATAGTTAAAATTAAATAGATCTTTAACTTAAAGTAATTCAACTTAAACAAAATATCAAAATATTATGAAATTAAAATGTTTTAACACAAATATTTTAAATATAAAGTTAGGTCAATGTTATCAAGGCTAATAGAAAACAATTGAATAATATTTACAAATAGATAGATTTTTTAAAAATTATTTACATGGTGTATTTTGAAAATAAAGTAATACTGACCATTTATAATATCCTTTAACTTATGAGAATCATGTCTCATTTAAGCACCACAACCCATTTAAAGATCATAGCATTCCTAGATTGATTTTTAGGTAAATAGCAAAAATAATTTTTTTATTTTTATTTAATATAAAAATAAAGATAGGATCCATTTAAGAATTATATCATCTTTGGGTTGATTTATTGGTAAACAAATGAAAACAAACTTTTTATTTTTTATATGAAAATAACAAAGTCTCAACTTCTAGAGCACATGACTCGTTTAAGCATTATATTATCTACATATTGAATATTTGATAAGAAAAGAAAATCAATATATAACTACATAAAAAAGAAAAAAAATTCATATTGTTTATTTAGTGAAATAAATGTACAAATTCCACAACAAGAAAACATACACATCTACACATGACATTCTACACCGATGCATGTCAAACAATTACACCTTGGATAATCCTGTTACAACTTGTCCTCTCAACTCCATCGTGAGATATTGATTCTAACCTTGTCACTTCTCAAAAAATAAATATCCAACTGTTATATATCTTCAGGATTGCCCTATAATAGATCTCAAAACTTCAAATATTTATCATAATATAAAAAAAATTCAAGAAAAGCAAAAATTTGTTCGGGATTCAAAAACGACTTTTGAGAGCTACTGGAGTCGATAGGAAGATATTGGAACTAGGACTGGACATCGGTGGCAAGTGCATCTCACATGTTGGCACACTAATGTGTGTTATAGATAGGGGCACACATGTCTCACGTGCTGTTCTAAAACCTATAAAAAGAACATAAACAATCTAATTTGAAGGCTAGAATTTATGTTGATTTGGAGGTTGATTGACTAACAAGGAAGAAAAAAGGTTGTTCCAACATGTTGTTTGGCTATGTGTTGTGTGGTTGTTGTTGGGTTGATCAAGAAAATGATGGTTTTTGGTCTATAATGTGGAGGGGCTGTTGTTGTTAAGGTATATGGTGATCCGTTGGTGTTACTAGGAGAGAGGGATTGTTGTGTGGTGGAGAAAAAGCAAGGTTAGAGTTGTTCTGATGGAGAGATTCTAGGTGTTGATTGGTAGCAATAGGTTTTTGGTTTTGAATAGAGATTAAAGAGATCGATTCAAAGATAAGAGGTTAGTGGTTTGATCGACGATGATGAGGCTATTGTTTGGTAGACTAAGCTTGTAAGACTGAGAGAAGGTTGTTATATGGTTGGCTTGTTGGATAGGAGTGGTGATGTTTGTTTGGAATAAGGAAAAGATATGTTGTTTTGTCATTAGATTCTAACTAGGAAAGGGATAAAAACAGGTAATTTGCTAGGTTTAATTTGGATATGAGAGAGTTTGTTTTTTACTCTCTATTTTTTTTAAGCGAGAGTGATTTTTTTTTCAGAAGAAGAGTTTTTTTTCTAAACCTATTATCTAAGGTGTGTTTAATGTTTCTATCTCTTTTCCCTATGATTCATTTTATTGTATTGAGGATCCTATCAATTTTGAAAACTAAAACTAAAAATATTGAAATATTTTTATATTCTCCCATTCTTGAAAGAGGATTTTATGTAAACCCTTGAGAAGAAACATATAAAATTAATGAAGGGACTACAATGTTAAGTAAGTACAAGGAATAATCAATTCATAGGGATGATGAAAAATGGAAGAAATTAAAATAAAATGTTTAGGTATGGGCTTTTTAAAAATAATTTATGAAAAAATAGCTAAAAAATAAAAAATACAGAAACATAGATAAAAAATGGAAAAACATTGTTGCGACATAAAGTTTAATGGAATTCGAATTCACCTATTTTAAGTTTGGTATAACCAGCATTAGGACCTAGAAAATATTGCCTGTGTAAAATAAAAAGTTTAAAGGGACATAATAGAAATTTTTAACATTGTTCCCTATAAATACATTATATTCCATAAGTACAATATCAACATGTTGCTATTTTTAAACAATTTTCTCTAACACCCATATAAACTGATTTATTGAATAATTTCTTGAAGGTAATATCATCAATTTTTACTATCCTAAATTTAACTGTTAATAGTTGTAATCATATGCTAAATTTATAAAATGGGAGGCAATGCTAGTGGTAGTTTGAATTTACTGTGTTTGAATCCTGAAAGAAAGGTCAAATATTATAACATGTATTTCATTAATGGATATGTCTTTCATATTAAAGATTATGGTCAAAATAGAAAGATATGTAACAATAAAGTTTGTGTTAATGAATCAACTTTTAATGAGTTTGAAGTTGATTATTATGGAAAGTTAGAAGAGGTGATTGAATTGCAATATTATAGTAAGCATAATAGAGTCTTTTTATTCAAATGATATTGGTATGATACCACCGATAGAAAAGTTAAATTAGATCTCTACTATGGTTTGATCAAAATTAATACAAAGACTAGACTTCGCAACATCGACGACGTCTTTGTTTTTATGAAGCAATACCAAAAAGTTTATTACACATATATTTTTTTAGAAATAATTGTTCTAAAGTTGATTGGTTATCCGTTGTAAAAACCAAACTCAAGGGTCATGTCCAAGTTGTTTGGGATGGTAAAGATAAAGTAATTGCAAAAGACGATGTCTTTCAACTTGATGAGTTAGTTGATCTATGTCGAGTTGCTCCGTCTACTGACTTAGAAGAAATTTAATTTTTCATGTTGCTAAAAATATTTTTGTTTTTAATAATGCTGATGAGTTAAATGATATATTGAGAACCAATAGATATACAGAAGTTGATGAAGATGATGAGATCAACGAGCTTCAATTAAATGTTTAATAAACTTTATTTTTAACAAATAAACATGTTTTTTAATTTTTATTGGAAAAGAAAATTGAAAAAAATATATTTTCTATTACAGAACACATCCTTAAGTTTAATAGGCAGTACAAAATCTGAAGGGAAAAAAAAAAAACAGAGAGAGAGAGATTGAAGATTTTGGATTTCGATCATCGTTTCACGTCGAAATATGAGAAGTAATAAGAGATGATTCAATTTTTTTCATAAATAATAATTAAGAAAGTATGCATTAATATGAAAACTAGAGTCACTGTGTAGAGAAAGGGAGTTGAGTACAAAATAATAATGGTAAAGACAGACAGACAGGGACCACCAAGATAAGCATCGGGGAAACAGCAATAATCAATTATTTCATCATGGGAAGGTTTGCCGCTGCAGTTAATGGTTAAGACAGGACCAAGATAACCCCTTCACCAGATCATGAATGTTTCTTCCTTCCTTCCTCTGTGGAATTTGTAAGAAACAATCATTGATGCGGTTGAAATGAAACTGACAAGTTAGTGTGGTGACTAGAGATTGACACAACAAACACTACCGCAAGACTTCCGTTTCAAACTTGGTCAGTAGAGATTGATTGCAGTCCTCACAATATTTCCAAGTTGTCGATCGAAGCAGCAGCTCAGCCCTCTTCGATTTGGGTAACTGAGGGAGGCTTCATTTGGTGCTTCATTTAGACGACAATATATCACAGCTATATATATTTTGGATCGATGCTTCATCTCTAAATTGATCTTAACTGGGCTTCTTAATTACCTCTCAACTAATGACTGGCGTTTCTCATTTCCAGAAGTAAAATTGATTCATGGTCGTCTAAATTAAGAAATCTTGAGATCGATCAAGGCGATCGATGATCGATGTCCATGGAAGCTCTTACACATGCAAACTCGCTGAAGATGTGAACATATCTCTGCGCATCAGATACGCTCTCCGACAAGGAAGTATTCAAGTCAAAATATATAGTTTCGAGCACTAGATATTTATTTAAGAACAAATCTGTCAACTTCGATGAAAACTTTTTACCGCTGATTGGATTTTTGTTCAAAGGTTAAATTAGTATACAATCTGTCTATGGATTTCTGGTAATAAGGTATGAGAATTCTATTCCTATTTTGAAGGTATGAAGCGACAGTTAATGAGAATGAACGATAAGCTTGTAAATAAAAATTAAACATAGTTTCAAGGGTAAGAATAAAAATAAGGAATACGAATAAGACTTTTTTCAAATATTATTTTTATTTATTATATATCAACTACTTTTATAATTATCACTATATTTATCATTGTCTTCGTTGTCACCATTATATTACAGGTGGTAATGATAAATTATTTTTAAAAATTATTATTATTCCACCAAAATCATGATGATATTACACTGTTAATAAAATTATTTTTTTAATCATTAATTTTTTCATTTTAATAACCAAATTTTAAAAATTTTAAATTTTATTTTGATTCTTATTATTTTAAACATAGTATATATTGGAATTAAAATGCCATTCTAATTTTTTTAATTATCATTCTAATTCCTACATTTTGATTTTAAAACTTTCACTTATAATAAACAAACGAACACCTAAGACTCCTAAGAATACATGCTATTATTATTTTTTTATTTTATTGAATACAAATTAGAAAGTTGTTGTAAATAAATTAGTTTTAAAAATAATTATGAAATTCTATTAAAAAATTTATTCTTCTCAAAACAAATTAAGAAACATAACTCAATTTTCATAAAACAAAACTATCTTGGTGGAAACATTTACTAAGCAAATGCGATGTAAATTAGTCAAGTGAGAGTTAAAATTAGAAAGAAAGCAAGCAAGCAAGTTAATTAAGAAATTAGGTATGAATCTTTGGATGTTTGCTCAAACATCACTCCCCAGATAAGTTTATATATTGAGTGTTCTTAATTTGGATGCTTGCCAATGGTTATTGTCTCTTCATTGGATTTAGACATTCTCCGTATGAACTTATCTGGGGAGTGATGTTTGAGCAAACATCCAAACATTCATGCCTAATTTCTAGCCACACACACACACACACACACACATGAAGGTGGCGATCAAGATACGCAGCTGCTGGTTTTCTTCTCTTAAAGTTACAGCAATAATTTTGCTTATCATATCCTTTAATTCCCTCTTTACTCTTTAGGAGCTTAATTTTGTAATAGAATGTCATGAGTTTGTAGCTAAACTGGGTGTCTACTGGGTAATTATTAATCTTAATCAATAATCAACAAATACTAGCAAAACCGATGAATTCTCTATGAGATATGCATGGGGCGGACCATTTTATACAATACTCTAAATATTGTGGCTAAAATACCATGCGTACATTCACAGTTCACTCTCTTACATTTTACTACGAGCTTACTTTTCAAAATTTTTAATTTTTTTTATTTTAATATCCTCAAGTTTTTTTTGCGTGCTTGCATTGTTTTAGAAAAAACTAAATAATAATTGAATCAAATTTATTGATTAAGAATAAAATTAAAAGATAAAGAACCAAAGTAAAAAAATACGCTACAAATGGATGATGATATCATAAAAAATTTACTTTAGTCCTCAAATTCTACAAATTATACCTATTCGGTCCCTCAATAGTTTTACAATTATATTTTGTTATAAAATTTTATTTTTTAATCCATGTTTTAAGATAGGAGAGGGAGAGAGATCACTGGATTGTGGTGGTACGTAGAGAGGGAAAATCAACATTGAGACTAATTTCGGCTACTAAAATGGTCGATTTTGAAGTAAAGGGTTCTAATGTTTGATGAAAAGAGTTCCATTAAGGTTTATTTTTTTCAACTTGAAATTACCTAAAAACCAAATCTAAACTCAAGAAGATTTTTGGTTTCGGGTTGAATTCGAGTTTTTATGGTTTTGGTTTTGTAAAGCCATCTATGGATTTATCAAGGATTTAGTCTCTTTTCTAGGTGTTTTTTGAAAAAAAAAAGTTAAAAAATAAATTTTAGATAAAAAAACATAGACCATGTTTTTCTGGCCATCATAACGCCTATAATATAGAAAAAAACCAGATGACGCATCTTTTAGAAAAAGAATTTCAAAACATATTGAGGCGAATGACATGTCATCCACCCCAATTGCAATTTTTTTTTTAAATAGAGCCCGGTCAGGCCTAGTGGTGCCTAACCTCTTTCTTTTTCTTCTTCTTCTTTTGTTTTTTTTTCCTTTAATAAAATCATGATTTTTCTTATATGTATCTTTTTAAATGATTCTACAATTTATATTTAAATTAATACACATTCTCTCTTATTTCTTATTTCTGTGTTAAGCCTCTTTTAAAGAATTGTTTTTTTTAGTTATTTTGTATATGTTTATTTTTTTAAGATATTATTATAATTCATCTATAATTGTTTTTTAATTTTTGTACAATTGAAATTTATTTAATAAAATTAAAAAAAACTTATTTTTAGATAGTATTTCTGATAAGTTCAACCTTACAAGATTTGTTTTTCCTTTGATTTTAATTACCGAATCAATTTTATATGTGTTTATTTCTACTATCATTTGATTAAATAAAAATTTATATTAATAAACAAAGTCAATCAACACAATCGGGTAAATAGTCCGTATTACGATATTAAATATCTTGATTTACATCCGCCTCTCGACTATTCCAGATATGTATATAGTTATCGCTAGTTTTTTTCTATTGACATAGATGATTCTTGATTTTTTTTTAATTAAATGTGTGAATAATCTTTTTTATTTACACTTAATAGTTTTTATTTAAAATAACATGTTAAAAAAGCTTGCATGTTTAATTTTCTAATTTTTTGTTAAAAAAAATATTCAACATGCAGCAGTACATGGATCAAATTGCTAGTGTGAATTATTAACCAATCACGTATTGTTGTGGTTTGGAAAAAAAAAAGTATCTATACATCTCTAATACTATTTCAGTTCATCTCTTAATTTGTTTAAAAATTTCTAATAGTATAATTTGAATTATGTATTGTTTTGCATCCATATTATTTTTAAATTAAATCCTTTTAAACTTACTATAAAACTTAAGTTCTTTATAACAAAAAATTATTTGATATATAGTTATAGTATCTCATTCAAAAATCGAAAGTAAATTAAGAATTTAAATTGATTATGCATTAAGAACACAGGATATATTATATATAAATTTTTTTCGTACATTCTCATATTTATATATGTTTTGGATATAAAGTTTTAATATAGTTTGAAAGGTAGTTTGAGTGGATAGGTGCACATAAAATGATATGGAGATGATAAAAAAAAAAAAAAAGTTTAAATTATGAATATTAATAGCTTTCATAGAACAAAACCAATTAATTTAATTTAAAAATCAATTAATAACATCAAATTTAATTAATTAAAAATCCAATAAAGCTTTTGGGTTTTAACCCAGTAAGAAAAACAGCTGGTACTATATATTATAGTGGTTTGCTACTTAAAAAATATATAAATTGGGTAATATATCTTGGTGAAGACGTCGGATATCCTCATTTACGTACACCCAAATCTCGATCGAATGCTTAGAAAAACCTGGCAAAAAAGCACAATGAACATTTGTTTTAGTGTATTTGGATGCACTGTGACAGCGAAGAACATCTTCTGCTCTTAATTAGTTTATTTGGTAATTTGTTTTACTTTTTGTTAATAGATAACGACGATATCTGAAGAAGTCTCATTATATTTATCTTAATAAAATATTATTTTTGACTTTAACAACGTTTTGCCCTTGAGGCACACGTCAGAAAAACCCTTCTATTTTTATTACGCGCATCTTTATCTATCTATCTATCTATCTATATAAAGGATATAAGCACACCCTTTTATTAGCGCTCCCCACCTAAATTGAGTAGCCAGCCGATATATTTACTTGCTCCATAATATTTTCTTCACATGCCCACACACAATTCCAGCATGAATCCTACCCAGGTGAATTTCAACTCCCCGAGAAAGTTTACGACAACATTGAAATCTAAATGTAAAGAGACCTTCTTCCCTGACGACCCATTTAGACAATTCAGGAATGAGAAGCCTCTCGGCAAGGCCAAGAAAACCCTTCAATATTTCGTTCCAATCTTTGAATGGCTGCCTCAATACAATCTTAAGATGTTTAGATTCGACCTTCTTGCTGGAATCACCATTACCAGCCTTGCCATTCCTCAAGGAATCAGCTATGCCAAACTCGCTGAAATCCCTCCAATCATTGGCCTATGTGAGTGATCTCACTGTTCTCTTACTTTTTTGTTTTCGGCCGCCTGCTGGTGTAATTTTTTTTTTTTTTTTTTGTATCTAAAATCATAAACGAGGTTTATTGATTTCTTTCATGATTCTGGTTGCAGACTCGAGCTTTGTGCCTGCTTTAGTTTATGCAATTCTCGGGAGTTCGAAACATGTGGCGGTGGGGACAGTAGCTGCGTGCTCATTGCTCATAGCAGATACAATTGGATCCAAGGTATCATCCAAAGATGACCCAACATTGTACCTCCACTTAGTTTTCACGGCCGCTTTCATCACTGGAGTTTTTCAGGCTGCTCTAGGATTTCTAAGGCGAGTTTAAAACAGATAATGCACTCAAAATATTGTATGTACAATTCTTTATTTGAGCAGAGTTGAATACGTGCAGACTGGGGATTCTGGTGGATTTCTTGTCGCATTCCACAATCACTGGTTTCATGGGAGGCACAGCGATTATTATCTGCCTACAGCAATTGAAGGGCTTGCTTGGAGTGAGCCATTTCACCACCAAAACAGATGTGGTTTCTGTTTTGCATGCAGTTTTCAAGAATAGGAATGAGGTTTGCACTGCAGAAGATTAACAAATTCCTTCTTTCTTTCTTGTTGTTCTAAGAGTGGAAAACATTTGGCATAAAAGGGTGATATATATATTTTGGATCGTCCAATTTGGTTATAACTATCATCACTTCATCAATATCCATGAAAAGATTCTATTCCAACTTTACATAGGCTAATGGTTTTTTTTTTCTTTTTGTCCTTTTTCAGTGGAAATGGGAAACCGCGGTTGTCGGCATGGCCTTCCTTGTTTTCCTGCTGTTCACCCGCTATCTGGTGAGTGGTGCACTCTCCATTAATATGACGTCAACATATGATGCCATGCATGTATTACCGTTCACAATATGTTTTGCACACATCAAGTCCTGTGTCTGCACTAACAAATTTGATAGTGAGGTCGACTATATATTTCGTATTATTATTAAAGTGGCTGCTTTCAGTGTAAAAGTACTTTTTGAACACTTGTCAACATCTTACTTTGTTCCCTCTTTTCTCCAGCTTTTAACAATCAAAAGCTAAACTGCTTATTTTGAGTTTTATTTTTAAAAAAAATTGAGATTTTTTTTCTT
>Ga0325411_1006124_pt1 | contig 13228 bp, 7 predicted proteins | sample PopdelMetagenome_13_FD_206181 | JGI IMG/M metagenome (GOLD analysis project Ga0325411, IMG submission 206181) | Populus deltoides microbial communities from Bellville, Georgia, United States - Xylem-PdIQD-R4 | ecosystem: Host-associated > Plants > Phyllosphere > Stem > Wood/Secondary xylem... | reverse complement strand
GGGGATGTAACAACTGGTGGTGGTGATGGGACTACGGCAGGTGGTGATAGTACTAAAAGAGGTTGTACAGCTGGTGGTGGATATAGAACAAGTGTAGGAGGATAAGGCACTTGAGGAGGCAATGGTGGAGTTCTCTTTCTAAAAGGGGAGGATCTTGGTGAGGGCTGAAATGGGTTGTCTGGTGAGATGGAAGTTGGGAAAGGCCATTGTCCACAACTTCTAAATAGGTACTGGAATAATGGGTCACAGTTGGATAATCCTCTTGATCTTCTTCCACTACTTCTACTCTGTCTACCACTACCTCCGCTGCTTCTGCTTCTAGTACTGCCGCTACTAGTTCTAATTCTCTTCTCTTCTTTTTCTTTGCCTCTGGTAATTTGTTTGTGTTTGAGGTGAGCTCTCGCTTCTGAGAGTGATTCTGTTATCAAAAGAAGTGCTAAGAGAATCGCAATCACTTTGTTTACTTTCATTTTTCTTGCTTTCACTTTGTTTTGTTACTCCTGTTCATCTCTGTCTGCATGAAAATGGTAACGAGTGTGTGTGTGTGTGTGTATAATGTTAAATATATGGGTTGAAAAGGAGCTTGCATGAGTAGCATTAATGCTCACGATTCTACCTTTAGGCATCGATTAAACTTAATCTACTTTCGATCCCTCTTAAACATATAACTAGCCTGGTTCGTTTCAGGGCAAGTTTGTGGAGTGTTAATGCCCTGTTGACGGTAATGCCACCGGTCATGTGAGTATCAGGAACCATTCAAGGGCTGGGCATGCCCTGAAGAGCAGCATCGCCTTGCATGGTGCTTAATTATGCCACCGTCTCCATTAATGGGCAGTAAATAGCAAGAGATGAGACCTGAGCAAGGCCAGCTAGTGTTCTGAGTTCTGATGGACCAATAAAAATGGACAGAGGCAAAGCCTTACAAAGTCTAGGCTTTGGACAGTGAGTCATTGAAAGGTGGGTGAAATGGGATGCTGCTCACTGTAATGGTTGCCTAGATTGTTGTGCCATTGTTTTTTAAGAGAAGAACCTTAAATGCATACCGTATGCCTCCTTTGAACGAATGTCAATCCTATATTTATACTCTTTAAGAATCATGCTAAATAATGTAATTTTTTTTTTATATAAGATATAATAGAGCTACCATCTGTTAATTTCATATATTAATCAATTCTGTGGATCATAATTTAGTTAGATTAATTTAAAAAATTCATAATTTAGAGTTTGATTTAGTTCAAATTTTAAAACATTAACGTGTGTGAAATCGGATTAAAATAAAAAAATTATTATATTTTAATAGAAATAATTAAGTCAAATTAATCTAATAACTTGAAAATAAATTCAATAAATGAGTATTTTCCAATTTTTTGTATTTAATTTCTTGTATTTTCAGCTACTAATTTAATTCTTGTACACAATACAATACACGAAAGGCATTGTTTTTTTTTTCTTTTTGCAAGAGTTTAAGTTTAATTCCTAGTCAAGTCATCTAAGAAGAGTTTTTTTTTTTAAAAAAAATAGGCGACAATTCTCTGTGAATTGTTCTAGCGATAGAAAGGAAAAAAATAATAAAAAAAGCTTTTCTTTTTATTCTTGTTTTTTCCTATCGTAAGCAACTCATGGTCACTAAAGGCCCATAGACCAATTACAAAGTATTTCGAGTTTCAATCCAAAAAAGAGGCTCTACCCAGTTCAGACACAACTAATTGACCCAAATCCAAGGTCTGAACCCGCCTAATTGAGAAGCTCAGAATCTATTAGGATCGCCCAATCACAGCCGCGCAATCCTCATCCTAGCCCAGACACAAGATTCTAAATACATGATCTTTATATTTATAGAAAAATTATAGGATAAAAATAAACTTAAACTATATTATTCTAACAAGAATTCTAAATATTAGTTCAATAAAAATGCTGATTGATCCAAATAAAATAGATCTAAAATCCCTTCCAAAATAAACCAAAATAATTCCCCTAAAATAGACTCAACAAGAACATTTCTTAGGCTCGGACTTGGTATTCTAAGCTCAAAACACAGTAGGGAGCCCAACAAAATTAGGCCCATACATGGTAGCTCAAACCTACCACCCAAGGAGCCTAGGCTTGGGCTACTGCCCAAGCCCAACTCCCTGGAGTGCAAGGGCTCGAGCTTGGATAAGAAGCCTCTGTTTAGAAGCTTCATCAGCTTCTAGATGTTGTTTTTCTCAATGTTATTAATTTCATCATCCATAACCTTTTGTCATTTTATTTCTTTAATGATATATTTGAAATTCATAGGATTACAGTCTTAGAATATAATGAGTAAGTAGATTATGAGATTGATTAACATATTGTAATTGTTGACCATTGTATACTGATGTTACAAATGAGCTTTAATATATATCATTTTAATGTCAAAGCATAAATCATCACATAGCTGATAACAAATAAGTTCATTTGTTGATATTCATTACAACCATAAACAATAAATAACATATATTTGGAGGAGGCTTTAATCAGGTTAGGAAACATCTTTCTTTCCTACACTATCATACAAGATAGGAATCATAAAAAAAAAAAAGCAATATGAATATTATTTATTTTTTTTTTGTAATAAATTTATTATTAAAAAATTTATTTAAAACCCGATGGAAGCTCCATGATTGAGGACTGATCCATGGTGTGAAATGGATAGAAAAAATTTCTCATGCCCCAATCTATGAGATGGAATCAAGCTTGTTTCTTTCTGTGTTTTAAAAGTATTTTTGAAAATTTGAAAATTTTTTCTATTTTTTTTATTTATTTCAAATTAATATTTTTTAATGCTTTTAAATCGTTTTAATGTACTGATATTAAAAATAATTTTTAAAAAATTAAAAAAATATTATTTTAATACATTTCTAAAAAAAAATCAATATCACACTTCTAAAAACCCTGAAAAAAATCACAGTCAAGTAACCTAATTATTAATAATAGGATTCTAAACTTTTGGTTTACGCAAGCATAGAGCCCTTTTCTCCCTTTTCTCTTTTTTTTTTTTTTTTCTCATCCTAGAAGAGAACTCCGCTACCATTAAAAATAATGCTAGGTTCTTGACCTTTTCTTGTACATCTTCTTCAAGCTCTAAACAATAAGAAGCACATGGCTCCATATTGTTGTCGCCCTTCAGGACAAAAAAAAAACTTGGTGTACGTTCTCAGAGGACATCAAGTCAAAATTATACTTTAATCAAGATTTAATTGATATTTTTAATTAACCCTCCCTTGCAATGTTTTGAAGAAGACTTGTCAGCGGTGATCACTTTTTTCAACCATCTTGATTGTTTTCTGCTAATAAACGACACAGACAAGACAACATTGGTATGAATACAATAACAAGCATCTCTCTGTTTTTTCAGGAATATTTTCGAAACAGAAACACAAACAGCTGCATCCTGAAATATTGTGAGAAGCAGCATTTAATTTTCCAACTTTTGTGCTTCCATTTTAAAGTCCTCTACGTTTACTCTCAACAACCTAACATTGGCTGCACAACTGAGAGATAAAATTGTGCAGAGCCCCAAATAACAAGGGAGTTTGATTATATAAGCCATGTACATGCAGCTGGTCACTTTCTCATGGTTAACAAAATTAAAAAAGAAGATGGATAATCAAGTGATGAACACATTTAATGCTCTGGTGCAATCCTTGCTCAGCAGCATAGAAATCATAGATGCACTCCTGTCTTCCATGGTTCCATGTTGTTGGCAGGAAATTAATAAAAACTCACATGGGAGCTGTGAACGCTTTTTTTCTCCTCCTTTTTTTCTCGTTTCCTGCTGTAAAATTAACGTTGGTGGTTTTTGGGATGTGGCAGAGACTGGAGGCTGCCTTAAAGGGAGTCACACAGACACAGGTCATGTCCAGCTATTTCTCTCTTTTTGTCACACACCTGGAGCTCTTGATTACTTTTGCTTCGACTGCCAATTGTTCAACACGGAGTGGAAAGCCTCAAAGGAAGACAGATATGAGGGGAAGGGGGGAGATTGTTATCCGGATTGTCACCTCTTCTGTTACTGTCATTCGCTTCTTTTTTAGGTGGAAAAATAGGTTTGACTAATTGGGCAAGGGAAGAGAGAGAGATAGAGAGAGAGAGAGAGAGAGAGAGTTGTGAAGGCGTTTTAACGAGGAAGATGAGAGTGATCGTCACGTTCATCCTGCTTGCCTGGAATATGAGGGGACCCTCTTCAATTATCATCATTGAAATCTAGGAAGAAGATATTTTAGCTGCTTGATTATAATCTTCCAATAACGGGAAAAAAGAAAAGAAAATAAAAAAGAGTATTTTGAAATTGAAATCAGAGGGAGGCATGGACGAGAAACCAAACATATAATTGATCCGCGTCCCACACCTGAACCACGGCCCCATCGTTCAAATTTCAATTACTGCCACATGATTTTCATGTCCAGTTTGCCCCCCTCCTCCCGGCTTTTTTTTTTTTTTTTGAAACACAGTTTAATTAAAGTTTTTTAAAAATAACATATATTAAAAAATATTTTAAAATTAATATAATTTAATCACGGTAGAAACAACTGTTATTGAAAATAACAGTTGTGTCAAAAATAATTTCTCTATCAAATTAATTAACAATTATATAAATTAATTCTAAATTTTTATTAAAATCTAATGGACAATAAAAGAAATTTAAGATCTAATAGCAAAGAAAAAATAAGTCATCGAGATCACATCAAAACTCTGTTTTCAACATATCTAGTATCGTTAGAAATATTTCAACAAGAAAATTATTTTGCAAAAGAGAAAACATCACTACATAACCACTATTCTCAATAGCGATTGTGTATAGAAATGATATTAGAAAATGCAGTTGTGTTCAACCGCTATTCTCAATAGCGGTTTTGTACAAAATCGATATTGAAAAATATAGTTTTATTCAAATTATGCTATTTCACAAATATTTTTTCTACCTATATAATTCTCTTAAAATTTTTACCAAACTATGTCATTTTTTTAATAAAAAAAATCCTCTTCTCCCTCCATTGTTCATTACCAGATAAAATCCTTTTTTTATTCAATTAAAAAGAAAAGGTGTCTATTTATTTGTTTGAAAGAATTTTTTTTGAAAAGTAATTTTCTTGAAAAGTAAATTTCTGGATAGTAAATTATTTTTTGATGTCATGAAAAATAAATTAGAAAAGACTTTTCAATGTCTGGCTATGTCATGGAAAATAAGTTGGAAAATAACTTATTAATGTTTTATTTTTAAAAAAATTTATTAAAATAATAAAGACTAAATTTTACAGATAAAAAAGTTGGAGGATGAAATTGAAAAAAGTATAATTTCATAAATTATTTCAAATAAAATAAATAATAATTAAAATAACGAAGACCAAATCTGACTGATAAAAAAGTTGAAAGATGATGAAATTAAAAAAAAAATTCATAAAGTATTTCAAATAAAAAATAAATAGTTATCAAAAGAATGTAGACCACATATAATATATAAAAAATTTTAATTAAGAAAATAATAAGAGAAAAATAAATAATAATAAAAAAATAAGGATTAAAATTTATATAAAAATTAAATTAAATCAAATTTTAAGGAATGAAGTTAAAAGAAATGATTAAAAACAAAATATATAACAATTAAAAGACTGAGAACTAGATTTGATATAATAAATAAATAATAAAATATTTATGAGTTTTCAACAACTCCTGAAAAATATTTTACATTGATTAATTTTTTTAACGATAAACAAATACAAAAAAATTTAGAAAGTGATTTTCACGTTCCATGAAATAAATGAAGCCTTAAAGAGTGTGTGACAATATGGTATCGATTATCTTTCAAAGTTTTTTTCCCTCAAAAATATATCAAAATAATATATTTTTTATTTTTTAAAAATTATTTTTGATATTAATATATTAAAATGATAAAAAAATAAAAAATAAAAAATTTATTTTAAAAAATAATAATTTGGAGAAACCGGAACTGCCCTTGGTTTCCGTCTGAAGGAAATGCTATCTACCATCGCTTTTAATCAGTCGTTTTATACACTTGTCGTATAAAATTGCCACGTTTGATATTTTTCACTTGAAATGCAGATAAACGTGGTAAAGGTGAAATGCAGATAAATCTTGAAAGTACACGTGGCTTCCTGAGGGAGCGAGTGCTGAAAGGGAGACTGGTAAAGGTGAGTGCCCCTAGCTTTCCTCATCCATGTAACAAGTCTTCTCTGCAAACAAATACACTTTAGATTTTCAAGTTAAAACACTCCTAGGAACCTCCACACTCTATTACAGCAAAGGACAAATCTCTCTCTCTCTCTCTCTCTCTCTCTCTCTCTCGTCTGGTTAGAGAACAAGACATGAATGTTCTTGGTCTGTTATTGCCCATGTGGGCATTGTTAAATACATCGTTGTTTTTCTTGCTTGATGCCAGAGGTGAGTCAACTCCTTCCACCATTTCTGCCTCTCCTCTTCCTAAGAAACATAAACCCAAACCCATGTTTCTCTTCTCTTCAAAAATGCAAGCTCAATCTCCAGGTGTGTTAATAATGCTCTTTTTCTTTGTTTCCAAGTTTGTGTTCTTATTTTCCATCTTGGTTCTTGCGCAGTCATTGCCTTTATGTGTGTGTCTATGTACTTCATGTTCTTACATGGGGTAAAGGGGCTTGCTTTGTTTCACATCACACACTCAAATTTCAAACCCCTAGCACCATAACTTGATTTAGTTTGGGGAATGCAGGGGAAGAAAACTAGAAATTGTTGTAATGTAACTTATGTCATTACAATTTCTCCTTTTTTCCCCCTTGGTTTCTCCATGAACAAGAAGAGGATGAATTCTTCTTGTGATTCTGTAGCTCAAATGTGATTTTTTCCCCTTTCATAATTTGGCTTGAATATTTCTCTCCAAAACTTGTCATATCAGTTCCTCTTGTTTCATTTAATATATTTTTCTTTTCTCTGATGGATGTGTTTGAGCTTTAATTTTTTTTTAAATAATTGTATTGGACAAGTTGAGGCTTTTCTTTGAAACTATATTGTACTTAGGCTCCCTTACTGTTTATCCAGGAATGCCTTTGGTTCCTGTGGTTGAAGAAGTGCACCACCAAGATTTGAATAAGAAAATCCTGATAGCACTCGTTGTTGCTTGCACTCTCCTTGGTGGAATAGTGTTGTTTTTCTCATGTTTCTGGATCTACAGACTGAAAAAATCTAGGAAATGCAGGGCCAAAAGTAAAGGCGATGGTATCTTCTTTACACGAGTTAAATTTGCTTTTGCCGCTACATTTTTCCTTTTAGAGGCATGTTACAAACAATTGTGCTTGTTATGCTCACTCAGTCTTGCTACTTTTTTTTTTAAAAAATTTAACATGTAGATGTTGCTAAAAGGCATTCGAGTCCGATCGGGGATAAATTTAATCTCTTGAGGATGGCTGGGAAGAAGGGTTCAGTTGCAGTTATGGAATATCAGTTGTTGCAAGCAGCAACAAACAATTTCCGGGAAGATAATGTTCTAGGACAAGGTGGTCATGGATGTGTCTATAAAGCTCGTTTCAGTGAAAAACTCCTTGCAGCTGTGAAGAGATTTGAAGGTGAAGCACAGGACATTGGAAGAGAATTTGAGGTAATGTCTTTCATGAAATTGATTTGGATATTGTTTCAAAGCATCATGGCTTCTTTAATTTTACCTTTCTTTTCATTTCAAATTTTGTTTGTAAATGCAGAACGAGCTGAATTGGTTAACGAAAATTCAGCACCAAAACATAATTTCTCTTTTAGGTCACTGCCTTCATGGTGAAACAAGGTTTCTTGTGTATGAAATGATGCAGAATGGGTCTTTGGAAAGTCAATTGCATGGTATAAATCTTCTCCTTCTGAATTTTAAAAAAAAAATTAGAAGATACCAATTTTTACCTTTTTTTCTTATATAATTTATGTTATTGATGAACATTTAGGACCAACACATGGATCAGCATTAACATGGCATCTGCGAATGAAAATTGCTGTTGACGTTGCAAGGTAATTCCAACTCTCAATTTTCTGTTTTTCAGTTTATGCTCTTTCATTCTCCTTTTATTTTCCAAAGGAAATCCATTTTTTTATGCTAACTAGTTGCTGTCACCAAAAACTTTGATGACCAGAGGACTAGAGTATCTTCACGAGCATTGCAATCCTCCTGTTGTGCATAGAGATCTAAAGCCATCTAACATTCTTCTGGATTCGAGCTTCAATGCAAAGGTAAAAGCCATCCATGTATAACAAATTTATCAGTTCTGCCCTCCTCATAAGTGCATGTTCAGCATCATTTTGTGATTTTAACTAGAATGTTTCCTTTGACGAGTCTTTACTTGATTCAGCTTTCAGACTTTGGCCTTGCTGTAACATCTGGGATCCAAAGCAAGAACATAGAGCTTTCAGGAACTTTAGGTTATGTAGCACCAGAGTACCTTTTGGATGGTATGTCAAATTCTGTTCAAATCTAAGAATGTTGCCACTTCCATTTTGTTGACTGTTGTTGGTAGATATCGTACTTTTTATATTTCCGCTCATCACAGAATTTTTTTTTTCTTTCTTTAATGATTTCTTAGTCTATTAACTATCACATTTTCAGTCATAAAAATTATGTTTTTGGATTCTCTGATGAACTCTTCACAGTTCAAACTTCTGTCACGTGAAATTTGATCATTTTCCAGCAAGCATCATTGCTTCTGCTAAATGCAATGTTGTTGGTGAGAGATTCTGATAATGGATGGTTAATGAAGATTTTTTATAAAATAGTTTTAAAACAATGCAGTGTCTTGTAGCATTTCCCCCTTAAGGCTTAATTTGTTAATGAGTCTGAATAAACTCCGTGAAAAGAATTTTGTCAGATGATGAACAAGGCAGGTTTCGCTATAGCCTCTAATCCTGAGACTTGCCTGGTGGTGATAGATTTTTGCAACACAAGATCCATGGAAAACTTTTCTATTTCATTTTCAAGAACTATATAATTCTACCAGCAAGTATTTTTTTCTACCTTTATGTTCTGGATAGTAAATGGTATTAAACATTTCCTGCATCTAGTCTTTCTTTGATACAGAATGAGGCCTAATTGCTTGGAAAGAAACATATGATCACTTAGTTTTCTCTTTCCAGGTAAACTAACTGATAAAAGTGATGTTTATGCTTTTGGAGTTGTCCTTCTGGAACTCCTGATAGGAAGAAAACCAGTGGAACAGATGTCTCCAGATCAATGTCAGTCTATAGTCTCATGGGTAAATTTCCTTGAACCCTGTTTTAGCAGTCATGCCTTGAGGACTCGAGGTAATATCAATCAGGATTCCTTGAGGTTTTGGAACTTAACGGTCCATCATTGTTTACATGTAGGCCATGCCTCAGTTCACTGACAGATCGAAGCTTCCAAACATTGTGGATCCTGTTATCAAAGACACTATGGATTTAAAACACTTATACCAGGTACATTGAATAGGAATATATATATATATTGGTGTGCCTACAAGTTTTCTGTTCTTGCGTTTAGTATATAAATTTAATCATCATATTACCTTTGAGTAGGTAGCTGCAGTGGCAGTATTATGTGTGCAACAAGAACCAAGTTACAGGCCATTGATAACAGATGTCCTTCACTCCCTCATCCCTCTCGTACCTCTCGAGCTTGGAGGGTCACTAAGAGTTACAGAACCTGTTCCTCTTGCTCTGCCTTCGCACTGATGACTTGAGTATAACCCAAACTGACAGCTTCCTTTGCACATTCAGATGTGTGAAAGTCATTAGAGAAAAGATTTTTGTTTTTCATTGTTACAGTTGTAAATTGAATTGAATTTTAAGATGAGTTTTTGGCAAGCAGCATCTTCAACTTTTGGATCTATCAGCAACACATTTTTCCAAGGGTTAGCAAGATGCCCTCGTATCAGATGAAATGGAGGGTTGTAGCCGTTAAAGGGCAGTGATATAGGAGTTGTGAGATTATAATTTTTCCCAGACGAGCATGTTTCATTCTAACAATCGTTATTGATCAGCAGACATTGTTCTATCCTTCTGCTATGCGATATTTAATGCAAGACATGACTTTTCCTCACCTTATAGGTGCTGTAATCTGTAAGTTGTAGCTTTAGTTGACCCTTAGTTTTCTTGTAGTCACATGCAATGCCTGACTGGTTTATTAACATTTCCTGCCAGTCTGCTATAGACGACTTTGAACTCCGTGTAACTTAACTAAATATGGAAATAAAGCCGGAGTAAGCCAGCCAGACCTGGCTTATCTGCTTTGCATATTCACCTTAAATTATCAGAGTTACTGAACCTCCTAACGGAGCAGGAGAGAGCTTGCATGGATCGGCTATGGCAATATGTAACTGTAGCAATTTTAGCCAATACTTTTGGATTCATCATCCAGACATGGTAATTTTCATTCGGCAGATGCAATACTACCTCCAATAACAGAACAGAATTGGTATCGAAGAAAGTATAAGCCAAATGAGGGAGCCAAAAAAAAGAAGATAAATGTCTCATGCAGAAGTTTGGATGGCCTAACCCAGAAGGACAAAGCTGCAATTAAACAAGTCTAAAATTTCTTGAAGTCATCAGTCAAGGATTTTGACTTAAACCTACCCACTGGGATACAGACACAAGGAAGATGGTAGAATCTATGCACAGATCCTAAAAAAATAAAATTATAGTTTTCTTTGTTAGCATCAACACGTAAAATCAAGCATATTATGCCTGGTTGAAATATGTATGCATGTTTATACCTTCAAAACTGACTGTACTCTATTTTATTATCTCATGATGTTGTAGAACATCAATGATGGTGACGATCAATTGTAAGAGACAGTGTAATGTCTGTCATACATCATGACACCCAGTTATCTATCTTACCGATGGATCAACATTTTTTGCAATTTATTAATTATTAATTTTGAACCTAATTCCTTGTTTAGAAAGTCTATGAATACAAGATAATTAAATGATAGGTGAGTGAAGTTGTATTTATACTTAATATTCCTGGATTTTATAGAATATAACATGAGTCTAAGCTCATATGACATGAGTCTATGTTGCTTCTAGATTCAATACTTTTAGATTTGGCTATAAGTTTAGCTGACATAAATTTAATGAGTTGTCAGACTTAATGTTCTTAAATTCAGTTATATACTGAGCTTAAGTGGACGTGAGTTTGATGAGCTGATAAATCCAATGTTTTTGGGTTCAATTACGTGCTTAACCAAAGTAGACATGAGTCTAGCTAGGTGTCAAACTTAATGTCCTTGAGTTTAGCTACTTGTAGAGCCCAAACGAATATAAGTTCGGCGATTTGTCAGACCCAACATCCTTATGCTCACCTACATGCCAAGCTTAAATGGACATAAGTCTAGCAAACTGACAGACCTGCTACCTATGGGCTTGGGTCTGGAAGCTCGTCAAACCCAACACCCTTGGGCTTAGCTGCGTGTCGAGCCCAATGGGGCATGGGTTCAACGAACTGCTATGCCTATCGCTCTTAGGCTTGGTTGTGCGCCAAGCCTATTTAGGCATGGATTTGGAAACCCTCTTGACCCATTGACTTTGGATTTGGTTGTGTGCCAAGCCTAATTGGATATGAGTTTGGCTCTCTACCATACCTATTGATCATAGGGAAAGGCTATAGGTCTAGAGATCATTATAGGTATCATGTTGGACTATAAAACTTCGTTAGTTTATTCTTTTGACTTTTAATATAAAATGTTAATGTCAAGAATATACGTCTTCCTACACCCATGTCATTATGTGTATAAAAAATCTTCTAATGACATATCATGTTTTCATCTCATTAATATTGTGTAAAAGATATTTATTTCTTATTAATGCTAACAGGAGGGAATGACTTTCCAACCCTTCTATTTCAGCAAAACGATAAGGTTTAAGGGTTATAAATACCCCCAAATCACTTGGGTAAATAGTTTACAATTTTTGTTCTATAGACATTAATACTTTTAAATCTGAAAACATTTATCATATAAAAACAAGAATAAACATTCATGTTCTTGGGATATAAAGCTTATTCTTTTATTTATTGCAATTTTTTTCTCTTTAAAGTTACTTATTTTATCATTTGAAGAGTTCCTAAACTCTATAAAAAAAAAAACTCTTTTGCAAGTGTTAGGTCTTTTACCATCAATCATTCACTTCTTGAGTTCTGGAGAATAAAATATTAACAGGAATATATGATTATTCATTGTCCAAACCATAAAAAATATTATTCCTAACCATATTAGATTTTAAAACATCAACTTAATGACATATTTTATGCCTGCATTTGACACACTTGGCATGATATTATCAAGGAATCAAATAAAACAAACCCCATAAAATTGGAGATATATTCTTGCATTCATCAAAAGTTCCACATCCTGTTTACTGAACACACAATACTTGGCCTCGTTTCCCCTATCTATTGCCATTTCTAGAAATGGTAATATCAAGTTCGATCCGCACTAAAAGCACCAAGAACATGCCTTTTAAGATTGTTCATCCTGGAGGTCACATAGAGCTCCATGATAAGCCTGTTCTTGCAGCAGAGGTCATGCTTTGTAATCCAAGATGCACAGTCGCCTATCCACATGTGTTCCAGCAGCCTTGGGCTATTGTTGCGCCGGACACCATGCTACTGCTTGGTCAAAGTACTATGTTATTCCTACAAACACCATCAGAAAACTTCAGCGTAAGTCCATCAAATATTCTCAATCTCCAATCAATGATGTCCAGGCCTGCAAGACCCCTAGAAATGATGAAAGGGGCTGTCGCATCCCATCCACTTGCTGGTTTTTTATCAACAAGAACATGAAGTCACCGAGTCCTTGCTTACATAGAGAAGATGAGAGAGCAAACACCACAGTAACTAACATCAAGAGTAAAGCCAACAGCACTGTGGAAACAAAAACATCAAGCAGCAGCTGGTGTTCTGGTACCAAGGGGCTTGCCAGGAAGAGAAATAAGGAGATGACAACAGGATCACCCAACAGATTTGCATCTCTTGATCGTTGGCAACCAAATCTAGACAGCATTGTAGAAGAATACGAAAGCAATTAAGCATGTTACAATCTCTTTACAATGTTTCATGTAGGCATGTAATGATTTGTACATCAATTTATGCAAACTATGAAATGTTACCTTCGAGATATATGAAGATGAAAAACGTATGTCAAAGGTCTGTAATCATGGTTGTAATCCCCATTACTAGGGAGGTAATATCATACGATATTAAGAT
>Ga0325411_1006123_pt1 | contig 13229 bp, 9 predicted proteins | sample PopdelMetagenome_13_FD_206181 | JGI IMG/M metagenome (GOLD analysis project Ga0325411, IMG submission 206181) | Populus deltoides microbial communities from Bellville, Georgia, United States - Xylem-PdIQD-R4 | ecosystem: Host-associated > Plants > Phyllosphere > Stem > Wood/Secondary xylem... | reverse complement strand
GCATATTTTTAGGTGACTGGTTGAGTCCATACACTACTCCATACTTATATCTATTGTAGCCCTTTTCTTTTCTTGCATCCTTTGCCTTAAGCGGTGGTTGAACCTGGCTTACCATTAACATTATTAAACATTAACATTAACATCAAAAAAAAAAAAAAAAAAAACTAAAGGATTAGAGGATCTTACTATACCTCCTTTCATAAAATATTATTTATTGAAATAATTTTTTTTTTAAATTTCAATTTCTTTCTTTAATATTAACAAAAAAAATTTTTCAAAAGAAAAGGATTTTACTGAACTCTCTTAACAAAAATACTATTTATTGAAATAATATCTTGTTTCTTTTTTTTTGTTTTTTTTTAAATTTTATTTTCTTTTTTTAATATTAGTTTATTAGAGATTAAGTTTTGTAATTTTTTATAATTTATTTTTTTATGATGTTGTCCTAATCTCATGATTTAAACTGCAGGTTTGATAAGTTAATTTGTTGATTTGAATTTTTTTTTTCTAGTTTTTTTTCTTTCAATTTTATTTTTTAATATCGAGTTAATTGAGAATTAGGCTATATGATTTGTTTTGATTTACTTTTTATTAGATTATCCTCGTCTCATGACTTAGGTCATATATTTGATGAGTTAACCTAAATTCATTCAAGTTATTTTTTTATGTTATTTTTTTAATTAAATCTTTTTTTTGAACTCATATTTCAACATTTGATTGATTGGAAATTGAACTTTATATTTTGTTTTAATTTTATTTCTATTGGGTTATTCCGATCTCATGACCTAGTTCCTGAGTTTGGTACATTAACTCGGGTTGACTTAGGTTTTTTTCAATTGTTTTTTTTTCAATTTCATCTTTCAACATTAGATTTATTAGAAATTGAGCTTCATAATTTCTTTTGATTTACTTTCTATGGGTTTTTATGGTCTCATGATTCGACATGCTGATTGATAGATTAACCCGGGTTGACCTAAATCGATCTAATATGTTATTGTCTCAATATTTATAAAACAAATCTTATCTTGAATATTTATTTTCAGTCAAATTATATTTTTTACTAGTCATCTAAGTTGTCTTTGGACCCATTAAACTGATCAGGGCACATCGGGTCAATTCTTACATGGTTTTTAATAACTTTTCTAATAAAAAAAATATGAGCAATGCCTATATATTTTTTTATGTAAAAAAATTATTTCGACCCGTAGCAAAGCACAAGACAGAAATATATTGTAACCACCAAATCAAGCTATCTCCATTTTAGGAGTCCCCGAAGTTTCAAGTAATCTTTAGAATATTAATTATGTGACTCGTGCTCTGCCGCGGGTCAAATATTTTTATTTTTCATAAAAAATTGTATATGCAAGTTTTTTCAACATGTTTTTGTAGTTCAAAAAATCTAAGTTCAAATTAATTTTTTTTTATGCATACATGTAATCAAATAAATCGAGAATTATATGTGTGAATAAATAAACAAAAGTCATCAATGATATTTAAAAATAAAACTTGAAAAAGTAAGAGACAAATGTCGATTAAGATATTTAATTTTGAAAGACGAGATATTTACCCGGTTGTATTTGTTAAATTTGTTTGTTAAAATAATTTTTTTATTTAAGCAAATAATAATAAAAATAGAAACACAAATTAAATTGATTGAATAAAATAAAAAGAGAAAAAAATCATGCAGGACTGCACATATTAAAAATATTATCTGAACATATTTTTTTTGTTTTCAAAAATAAAATTCATCTATACTAAAGATAAAAAAAAAATACAGATGAATCAGAAAAAACTCTTTAAATTTAAATTTATAACTTAAAAAGTAATTGTCATTCAAAAGAGACTTTTCAAACAAAATGAAAGATATAAAACGTACTAATTTAAATATAAATTGAAAAATTAAAAAAAAACCATAAAAAAGAATCATTAATTGAAAAAAAAATTTGAAATAAAAAAGCAAAGGTGAGGCGATAATGGGCCTGACAAACTAGGCCAACACGCCTGATCCATTTTGTTAAGGCCCGCGCGCGGCCTTGCCTTGGCAGGCCCATGCAATTGAGAAAATTTTTTTGAAAATAAATTCTGATGACGCGTTATCTAATTTGTCTAGAATCAGGGTCTAATTTTTTTACCTAAAAATCTATTTGTCAATCTATTTTTTACCTAAAACACTTATAAAACATCATAAAAACTGTGATAAACATATTTATGGCCTCAAAAAATCAAAAATTAACCACGTCACCCAATGCCATTTTCATTTCATTTCCTATTCTTTAATCCATCTTTTTATAAGAAATAAAAATCAATTAGTTTTCAATTAAAACTAAATCACCAAAACTAAAATTTAAGGATCAAATTGATAAAAAATATAAAATCTTGCAGAACTTATCCATCATAATGTGTGAGAAAATGAATAATTAAACTTTATACAGTGAAACTCACGTCGTGATTTCACTATATTAATCCCTCATTATATATAGTAACGAGCTGGCTCCGTCTTTCTATATTCCACCTTCTCAAGTTGACTAGGTATAAAATATGATAGAAGGCTGTGGATAGTTTGAATCATTCCTGTTATATACTGATAGATTATACTCTTCCTGAACTCTCGAAGGGTTAAACGAATAGATTATGAAGAATGGGGTAGGGATGGCCATTGCACAACATGATCACGGCCAGAGGTAGATAGCTCGTCTGAGCTATTTTCTTCTGTAGATTATGGCTAACTTGATCTTCCTAGTGTTATCTGTTGAAAAATGCAACTTTTGGTAAAGGTGACGACAAGAACTGCCCCGTCCCGGATGCCCCCAGCAGCTACAGATTGCCTTCAAGAGATGCATGTATCATGTTAATTAGCAAGTACAGGTTGCCATATATTTTGTATACGTCCCTGTAATGAAAGCTGTCGAGGGAACTATGGTAATCTGCTCTGGGATCGGGCATTTATAGTCATTATTGTGAAACTTTCAAAACGCACAAAGTGACCAATTCGGCAGCGGGTTTAGCAGTTCGTTCCCTTAAAATCTGAGCCAGCTTCATCTGCTTCATCTGATGTAATATCGTTATGGTCAATTTTTTGGTCATCTCGTCTGCACCGAGACAACTTGTCATCATAGTTTTCAGATTTGATTTAAGGGTTGATTAAAAAAAAAAAAAACTTAGGTTACTATACAAGTTAATTTACAAGTGATTGAATCAATATAAATTAATTATTTTTATTAAAAAATATTGTTTTATTTATTTTTTTACATTGATCCAATTAAATTTAAAATAAACTTGTCTGTACAATTAATAAATTTTATTAAATTATCATCTAATTTAGTTCAACTCGAATTATATCAAACTTCAAGTCTTGAGTATCTTGCTGAGTTTAACAAGAACGCACACCGATATAATATCTTGTTTTAAATTCGAGTTCTCTCCTTTACTTGCTTCTAATAATGCCTGGATAGGCGTCTCTAGTGATCTATCATTAAATTATGCAGATTGGAATAAAGTAATTTTAAAATACAATTATTTGCTTCATCTCATCGATCTGCATCGAAGACATCACACCAACTTAATTTTCGTACTCAATTTCAGAACTCACCCAGAAGAACCTAAGATTATTGGATGGATTAACTTGCAAGTCATTAAATCAACTTATGCAATCAGATTTTATAAAATAATATCGTTTTTTTTTATGATCACGTTAATCAACTTTTATTAAATTGATATTTAATTCAATTCAACTAGAATTATATAAGCTTTTAAGTCTTGAATTTATTGCTGAGTTGAACAAGTATGCACACCAATATAATATCTTGCTTTGACTTGGAACTTCTGTCCTTTACTCGCTTGTAATAATTCCCAGATAAATGTCTCGAGGGATCTATCATTAAATTAGGGAGAGAGGAATAAGTACTTTCAAAAAACAATTCTCGGCTCCATGGACGGCAGTGATTTTGGCAGATATAAAAATAATTCCAATGACTATGACAGACTGCACAGTTTTTCTTGTTTTATTAGACTGGGTCCTGACAAAAACCTCGTTGACGAAATGGTGTATCACACGATTGTAAGGTTTTAAAATCTCAGTGGTCCTTCAAGTGTAGACAGTTGCCGTCTATGCACAGTTGAGACATGGTGAAACTATGATTGAAAATGCAACAAAAAAAAACAAAAGATATTTTGAACTTTCTTGATATCTAGATGTCTTCATCCTAGGAATTTTCCAAGGCACGAGTAGCACAATCACCAACGCCAATCGCATAAAACAGTAATACAATAACTCAACATTTCAAGGTTGAATCTATGACTGAAATCATCAACAAAACACCAAATCATCCACTTATTATAATCGTTATCCCACACAGGTTTTAACGAACTTGATAGCCAGTATCAATAATAACCATTTCACAACAATCCAATCCAAAAATCAGATTCCTGAGCAGAAACAAGAACAAAATCCCAACAGAACAAGTCTCATTGGCACAAACTTTATGTACACAAAAGCAGGATCTGACAAGTAATAAAAGAAAGTACAATTCCAGAAAGATTAAAAAAAAAAAGGGCGACAAATGCTTCAAACTAGAGCATACAGCTCTGGAACAAAAGAAAACCACCTGAAGCCACAGCTCCACTTCTCAGGCAATGAAGGGCATTTAGGGAGCCAATGCCAAGTCCTCCTTGACACCTTGTAATACAATATCTCTGGCCATGTATAGCAGCAAATACAGATCATCCCCTCATGCAAAAAGCAGTAAACACGCTCGTAGTTGTGGTAACAAACTGAAAAAAACTTCTTACACATCATTTCAGGCAAACTTTCTACTTCGATCCAATTCCTTTCACCATCCAATTCCCACAATTTCATGCTTCTTGAAATCCCATTTCTCCCAACCCCACCAATCAAATACAGCTTCTTCTCACCATCACTCACCAACCTAACAAATGTAACGTCCCCTGGCAATTCATTGTCTAATCGCCCCCACCTTCCACTCTCCAAATCAAAGCACACTATAGAAAATGGCTCTGAGGTGGTAAAATACAACGACCCATTAAAGAACACGCCTTCTTGACGATAATTGTCACCTAAAATTGGCTCAAAGCGATCGAACTTCTGCCAAGAGTGGACTTTTGAATCATAAACAAAAACAGAATTTGAAGAGAACTTCGAACATAGCACAAAAATCTTGTACCCAAATGACATGGACACGAAAACAAATGACTCAAAAGTAAAAGGATGACTTGGGAATTCCACAATCCTTGAAGATTTAGCCACGAAGTTGCACACAAGCAATGAACATGAACTAGGAAGAGAGAAACAAATGAGCCCGTTAGATGATGAAAGAAGTGTACAAGATGGTGAAGCATTAGAACCAGTACCAGGCAACAAAAGAGAGAGTGATAAAGCTAAGTTGCGCCAGGAGCCAACAATAGAATCATACAGAGGGAATTGCTGGAAAAACTGAGGGTGAGAAAGCAAGAGAAAAGAAGAGAAAGGAGAGCCAGAAGCTGTGTGTTTGGACATGAAAGAGGGAGAAAACAGAAGAGACTTGAAATGCTTACTAGTTGATCTCAAATTCAAGAACATTTTTAAAGGTAAGAAAGATAGAACATGCTCCAGTAGCTCCTCCGGTAGACGGCTCCAGATTGCTGGATCCATCTCTGGTAATCTTGATGGAGACTGTAGGCTCTTTGGCATCATGGGCTGGTGTCAGATCTTTACCAGAGGTAGCTAGCAACCTAATCCCAGCTGTTTTGGCCTTCTGAACTAAAACGTGGGTTAAAGACAGGTACATAAGCAGGTTAGTGTGCTCCGAGGTCTCTGTACTGTCAATGAGATCCCTCATTTTTCTAAACTTTCTTTTTAATCTAATCCTTTTACTAGTTCTTTGTTCATATCTTTAGTCTCTGTCATTAACAACGTTATTTACCCATTCAATTTGAAATATAATATTTGATACTTGAAAAAATTCATAAAAATAAGAAATGAATATATATAATTATAATAAAGCATAACAACAAAATCTTAAAAATTATGTCTTACCAATGATTCTTTCCTCTCACATGCAATTATAAGATTAAACTAATAAAAACATAACATTAATAGTATAATCAATTTACATTAAAAAAGTAATAAAAAAACATATATAGATTTTTGTATCCATATTTTTCATGCAAACCAGACTATTACAAACCAAGAACACAGATTCTTATGTCTTTGATTTAAAAAACTCAAATTCACTATGTAGTTTTTAGTTATTTTCTATTTGATCTTTTATAAAGATGGTGGTTCGATAATGAAGAGATCTACTATCGTTGTGCTAGTGTTTGAAAATTTATTAGGATTTAATTGAGTTTCTTATATTTTTTTCAAACTAAAATTTTAAATTTTGTTATGGAGATGGAGGTGTGATAATGCATAGATTGTAGCAGCGATGATATTTTTTTAATTAGTTTTTTTATTTCATTCCACTCAATTTAATAATTATTTTTATATAAATTTATAATAAATAAATATGTAATTATATATCAAGTAAAGAAAAAAAAATCTATGAACTTGCTTTTTTATTTGGTTTCTTTATATATATATATATATTTGATGATTAAAGCTTTTTTTTTTTTATTCTTCGTCTATTTCTTATTTCTTAATTTTTTTCAAATATATAAAATTATATTCTAAATCAAACAATACACCTAAATGATTAAATAACACCATTGATTGATGGCGAGCGACTAATATAAGGGGAGAGATTTCAAAACTGTAGGACTTTATTGAGATAAAACCAATAGTATAGGGACTTCCAAAAGCTCATAAAAGCTGTCTTCTAGATGTGCGCGTGGAGTGTTCTACTAGTGTCTTTGGTTGCTTCGGCAGGCTAGAAAGAGAAGGGTAAAAGCCATAGATTAAAAACAGACAGGGATAAAACCCATTGACTAACTAAGCTGTTCATAGTCGTTGTTCTGATCAATTTGAAGCACAGTGGTAAAGGATTGGTTGAACCAAAAAGTGCGTGTTTTACTGGCAAGTTGGCTCTCTAATTTTGCAGATAGAATCGGTCCACTCTTTGCTTACAGATTGAGCATTTGTAGATAAAGAAGAGCACCTACTATTGACCATATTAGCGAGGACACTCCTTGACCCTTTCACCCATCTTCTTGACCTTCCTTTGTCTCTCCTAAAAATGGGACCGGCCACTCGGCCATATGCATATCTACTGTGTTTGACAATGGGCCATGCGCTGCAACCAGAGCCAAGACCGAGCCGAGACCTGCCAGCCAAGTCTCATAACTAGGGTATAAGTTTCTATTGTTTCAACTGTTCCTCAATTCATGTACAATTTTAACTCAGGAGTCAATATACAAAGCCACTAAAGAAGGTACTAACGAAACAAAAGAAAAGTCACTAGAGGAAGATAAACTAGGGCACGTGCAAAATACATAAAGGTCAGATATCCAGTACAAATCGATGCAGCAGCAGATGTCAATCGCTCCAGCTATCTTGATCCTCAGCTGGACTTGCATCCTGCATGTCCATGTCAAAACTCAGTGAGAAAGCAGCAACAAATGCTTAATATCAATATAACCCTTGATCTGAAGCAATAGTTGATAACTTAATCTATACAAACTAAATCAGTTCAGAAGGTCTATAACCTCGTTGGGAATCAATCTGGCCGGGGACCAAACTAGAATTTGTCTATCATTGCCACCTGTGTACAGTTCCTGGAACAATGAATCACCAATCAAGTAGGTGCTGTTGTGATATATAAATGACCAGTGAAGTGCATTTCTTACATGTAAAATCCAACAAGATCCTGCAGCATTGTATTGTACTAGGAATTCAAGGCACACGAAGTTTTTTCAAAGTTTTAATAGCAAGTGAGAAATCAGGTATCACAAGCCTGATTTATGAACACATTCCATGTTTCCAGATGAAATTTTGTTTTTCTATTTTTTAAGAGAGAGCTGTGCTACAATCTTATGCAGTCTATCACTACCTTGTCACTCTCCAATATTAGAAACCCCGCTAACCTGATATGAGCACGCCACAAGTCTCTCCCTAGTCTCAGAATACTTGGAACATGTAATGCTTAAACTACTCATTTTGACTTCTGGATACTATGACTGCATGAAAAATCTAACTGGTAGCATGATAATTAAGCTGATAAAGTGATAACTAGAAAAACCTTGGGAAAATGTACAAGAATAGGATGAAACCTGATCTTGAGAACTAAACCAGCAACAGTTCACATACTCGTAATGGCCACGAAATGTCACATACGTCTTACCCGACCAAACATCAAATGCCTAAAAAATTCAACGGAATATATTAGGTTTCATTAAAGGGCAGCGTCACATTCACATTCACAATTAAATAGAAAACACAAGGTACATCAGGAATGTTTACTTTCACAGAGGTCATGCATGGAACAAAAACGAGATTTGAATCCTGAGCTGTGGCCAACTGAATTGGCTTGCTAGTTTGTAAGCGTGCAGTTTCAAAGTTCACAAGGGTATTGCGGCCTGATTCGACATCCCACAACCTTATTCTAGAATCTGATCCTGCAATCCAGAAGCATCATGGAGAGAAAGATGGAGTCAGATAATAATTAAAAGAAAAAAGGTAACTTGACATGCAAATAAGAAAAAAAAAGAACTCATAAGAGTGATTGGTTACCAGTATTAATAAAATGTCCAGCATGGGTAAAGGAGCCTTAATTGATCCTTAATAACTCGTTCGCAGAATTTTTTTTAGTTTAATAATTTTGCAAATACTAAGATCATTTTCCAAAGAAACTTCTTCAGTGACTTTCAAGAAGATGCATCCTATTTTAGCTCATTGAGTCAACACAAACACCTTCTTCAGCCACCCATCAAAACAGATATGTTAAAATAATTTAGACATTAAAATACTTTAGACAACTTGAGGAAATCTTGAAGGGGCAGTCATTATGACACAAACAATATTGCTCAATTCCCTGATTTGGACAACTTCTATTGGACAAATTATTAGACCCATGAGTTTATATCTCCTATCTGCAGCATCATAATCAAGGCATGAGTTCTACGTGGATCTTTCTCAAATTTCAAGCAGCCAATTAGCAGAACAAGTTATAACTAAATCCCACAATTATATCAACGAATGCAAGCTACCTTATACTCAACATGTACAGGTTCAAATTTCATGAAGCAAGCTACCTTATACTCAACATGTACAGGTTCAAATTTCCTGAAGCAAGCTACCTTATACTCAACATGTACAGGGTTCAAATTTCGTGAAGCATGAGTTCTATACGGATCTTAATTTTCAAGCAGCCCATTAGTAGTACAAGTTATAACCAAATCGCACAAATATATCAACGTTTGCAAGCTACCTTATACTCAACATGTACAAGTTCAAATTTAATGTAAACTCTCACTTTTAAAAAATAAAACCATATCACAAAATGGTCTGTTATTAACTTTAGGTAAATAACACAACTCAACCTGCACTTAGAAGATACATGCCATCTTCAGTTATTTTTAAACCAGTAACAGCACCATAATGTGCAGTGGCACGATCCTGACTTGACAACATCCCTGGATGTAATCGTTGCTTGAGATATCCCTTGGCTGGAACTTGACCAAGAGGTGAATGCTTTATTCCATTCCCACCACCAGATTTCTTTTGAGGCATCCTTGGTTTTCCAAGGAGATTTTGGCCTTTAGATAGTGCCTTTGAAGTTGAAACCTGAGTGATAACACCCAGATATTGTTAATAGAAGAACAGGCAGAAACATATTAGTCAAAGGGTTTTCCTGTTGCAAACAATTATTTACAGGTGGGGGAAAAGAGAAGAAAAGATGAGAAAACGCATCATCAACAATCAGAACACGTGCAAGAATTACAACCCTGTATTGAATTTTCTTGGTAGCACGACGTGAGTGTCCAGAACATATGGAAAGAAATATTAATGAAGTTGAGTGGACGATAGCTTGCAGCATGAAAAAGCTTTGTCAGCTAAGGATTTGTTTTTGGAGAATCTAAAGAAGAGCACAAGAAAACAACCTTACTCACGGCAGATCGTGCAAGCACAGGTGGCCGTCTGCCAAGCTGAGACTGGGACTGATCCAAAACAAGAAAACATCCAGCACGCCTGATATCCCAAAACCGTATGGCACCATCACATCCCCCAGTAACCAGAACCCATTCACTTGAAGTAGACCATTCCACTGTCATAACACCATCTGCCATTAAGGAAAATAACAAAGAAGCACATAAAGTATGCATGACATAATCAAAATAAATTGAATTCATACAGCACAGATACATAAAAAAAACAGACAAATTACAAACCATAAACTGATAAACATACCACGATGACCAGATAGCGTATGCGCAAATGCCCCCGAAGCAATATCACAGAGTCGAACTTGAACATCTTCAGTTCCAGCGGCTATTAACATATGAGAAGTTGCCAACGGAGACATTGCAGTTCTATACACCTTTCCAGGCAATTTGAAATTGATAACCATCTATACCAACATCAAATACAACAATTCAAAACCTCATAATCATAACAAAAACAATCAAGCTCAAGCGTTTGGCACTAGCACAATATACCTGGGTGGAATTTGTATCCCAAACTTTAATATAATGATCATAAGAACCAGTAACAAATAGGCCCGTGTCAATTGGATACCAAATAGCAGAAGATATGGAAAATTTATGACCATTTTGATGTTGCTTGTCAATAGTAATTAAAGACTTGTGCTTGGCAATAAGAGCTCCTTCTCCTCCCCCTTCAAAATCCGTGGCATGTTGAATATCAAAAACAGAAGCTGATGCATCTGATGCCCCGGATAACAAGTATCTCCCCTCTGTCAAATCAACCTGATTTTTCATTTATCAAAACAAAAACATGCTGCAGCAGCTTCCTCCAAGAATAACACTATATCATAGAAATTAATTGGTTTAAAAAGAGAAAGAAATTTCGGGTGTGGTAAGTACCTGAAGAGAGTTGATGGAACCTCTGTGAGGGGAGACAACGTCTTTGTAATTGGAGAGTTGAAGATTAGAGATCCTGGAGGAACTGACCCGGTTCTTGAATGAATTGGGGCGGGTTTTGCCCGCTTCTCTGTCTCTGATTTCCCTCCACATTCTCGAAGCATATCTTCGGCCTAAAAAAGCACGGCCTTTCTTGCTTTCTACCTTCGAAGCTTCTTGCTTTATAATTTAGTTGAATCTTCGAAAAAATTAAAGTCCCAGTTGCGAAGAGGGGGACAGAATATTACTCCTAACTGTTGGTTGTCCAAGTTGTTTGCTGAACAGTAGCGTGGCGTGGAGTTGTATCTGGGTGGAAAAGAAGATTATCCAGTGGCTTGGTTTTGGACATGTATTAGCCCAGTTGTGAAAATGGGCATCCACTTCGCTGTTGGCCTCACCGAGGTTGTTGCCCTTGAGGAGAGGTCATGGGGCGGCAATGGCTTCTATAATCACTTCGAGGTTTGGGCTTGTAAGAACCCGAGCTGGCCATTCTGTTGGCCTTTTCTTGCTTGCAGGCCTTAAATAGTGGTAAAAACAATTCTGACTTGGAAAAGCTTATTGGTATATGTTTATCAACATGAATGGATCAGTGGGGAGATTGGAAAGATCGATGAGGCACTGGGATGATGGAGACCATAGCTGTCTGACTCGGTAAAAGATTTGCGTCATTAGGTTACAAATCAATTATTTTTTTTTTATTGGAATGATATTATTTATTTTTTTAAAAAAAATTACCGGCTTTAATTTGTGGCCAATCGATCTGGGAAGAGCCAATCCACTAAGTTATTTAAATTTAATCGTGTTAATATTAAACCAATTTAAATTAAAACCCAACATAATGCATTCTACTTAATTAGTTGCAATTTAATTTGGATCTCATTTAATGTCACCTACATATCTTGGTGGAATCCATCTTAGCTCCGATTAAGATGACAATTGTTATTTCTAAGCTCAACTGCTATCAAGGATCCCCCGATCTCCCGGGTCAACATGGCTCTTTTTTTTTATTATTGTTATAGGACATGAGTCGAGTGCGATTCGGTTTCAAGACGGGACCGAGTGGATTCATAGTTGATTTGTGGGCTAACAGATTTATTTTATTTTTTATTTTTTAAAATAATAATTATAAAACAATATTATTTTAATTTTTTTTATATGTTGCTCGAGGTTAAAAACAAATAAAATAGAACGACATTGTTTTTAATTTATCTTAACCAAACCAGAAGTCATAATTAACCTACAAAACCAGACCGGGTTATATAACAATGCATTTCCCCCCTCTCCAGTACTAATGAAAAACGTCGTGTCTGTGCCTTCCAAGCTTTAATTCAGGCTTTACAATCTGTCCAGGGGAGGCATGGAAGAGGTTGGGTGGTCAAATCAGCCATTAATTGTGGGTTTATGGTTGAAATGTACTTTTTTTATTTAAAGATATATTAAAATAAAATTTTTATTTTTTAAAATTATTTTTAACATTAATACATTAAATACTTGAAAATATATAAAAATTAATTTTAAATAATATTTTTTATAAAAAATTAAAAAAAAAATTTACACCGCGTCTAAACACACCCTTAAAAAAATATTAATTAGCTGAAGGATTATACACGGTGGGAAATTAATATTCGAGGTGACATAAGATGATGTGTGACTTGGGAGCGGACGACGACGACTTTCCTTTCCTTTTCTTTTTTTTCTTTAAAAAGTGAAGGACTTCCTCAGAACCTGCAGATGGAAGAAATTTTGGGAGAGAGAGGTAAGAGACCCTCTAGGCCATGGCTCAATCTTGACAGGAATTCCTGAATTAAAAATGCACAACATGACAACAAAAGGCATCACGAACATCTGTGCTCCTGCTTGCCATCAGTCCCACTGAAACTTATTGACAGAGAGAGGGAGAGCACGTGATCTGTTTGTTCCTTTCTGAACCGATCTGCTTTTTACTTTGTCTTTCTAATCTCGCAACGTCACCGATCCAAAGGCTTTCCCAAGCTTTCGCACAAATCGTCTTGAAGCTTTCAGGCCATTTCTGCGAAAATGTTTAAAGCCTGTCAAAGTACATCTATGGACCATTTTTCTCAGATGAATGTATGTGCTGTTGCATGCACTTATGACTCGTGAGCTGTGCTCAGTCATTGAAATCACCATAATCTGGTGTTAGCGATCTAGTCCTATCGAGTCAAGATCTGGTACAGTTCATTAGAAATCCAAGTTAGATC
>Ga0325411_1006122_pt1 | contig 13229 bp, 6 predicted proteins | sample PopdelMetagenome_13_FD_206181 | JGI IMG/M metagenome (GOLD analysis project Ga0325411, IMG submission 206181) | Populus deltoides microbial communities from Bellville, Georgia, United States - Xylem-PdIQD-R4 | ecosystem: Host-associated > Plants > Phyllosphere > Stem > Wood/Secondary xylem... | reverse complement strand
TTTTTTTAATAAAATATATATGGAAGAAAATTGATGATTTTATATTGAAGAGGGCGTTTTGGGAAAATAGATAAATATTTTTTTTATTGTTGAATAAAGTAGGATGTTCTTTTCGGGGACATAAAGATGGGCTGTGAGGTGTGAACTTTGTGACTGTGCATGTTGGTGGTTTGATATCTAGAGTCTAGACGTCTTATTTTTTGCACGTGCTATATAACCATAGCGTAGCTAACCGGAACTTACAGGTATGTAGATGGGACTGAATGGCTAATTACACTCTTTGGACATAAAAGGATAAGCATGGGTCACCTCACCGGTCCCCACCATCTAATTACGTCTAACACATCAATTATTATTATTATTATTATTATTTGACGAGAATAGGTGTTATTATTAATAATAATAATAGATGTACTAACACATCAATTATATCATTCTTTCATGAATTATCAATATTCATGAATCATGAATATTTATGAATTCTTTCTTGAATTATGAATATCCATAATTTATAACTTATAAGTAATTTATAAATTTTAAACATTCATTATAATTAATAAATATTTAAAAATTAAGAATTATAAAGAGATACAATTTTACTGGTGCTGAAAAAAGTTGGAAATTTGTTTTTTTTTTTTGCTTCCTTTCTAAAATCATTGAGAGAAATCAAGATTTAAAACAAGATAAATGAGATAATAAATATTAAATATATATAATTCAAGAATTAAAAAGAAAATTAATAAAAAAAATGAGTAAAGAGAGGAAGTTTGTGACATTAAAAGAAAAAAAGAGAAGTAGAAAACTTTGACCGGTTAATATTTAGAGTTTGTATCATTATCAGCTAAGATGTTATAAACTCAATTCTACAAAATTAAGTAAATATACACAGAGTTTATGGAAAATTTTTAAATTTTAAATTAAAATTTTTAAATGTTAAATTGAGAAAAGGTGAAATTATGAAAACTTGATGTTCTTGGGATGAATTATGATGTAAATGCTTATTAAACATAGACGTCGTTTGGAATTGTGTTCCAAACCGCATTCATGAAAATTTGATTTTTTTATATAAAATTAATATTTTTAAAATTTTAAATTAAATATAAAAAAATATTATTTTAATATATTTTTAAATAAAAAAATACTTTAAAAAATAACCACTACCACAACCACCCTATAATATTTAAATTTTGAGACCTTAACTTTGTCAATCAATGGATTTGTTATACATATAATAGAGGATTCGACTCCTGCAAAGAAAGGCACAAGGAAATATTTCTCTCTTACGAATGCCATTTAATTGCCTGCCAAGATTTGTGCGCTGTAATTTGTCACTGAGAGGACGCAAATCCCCCCGGTGATTGAAAAAAGAAGACGGGAGGGGTCAGTTTCCCACGTGGCAGGTGGCTTCCAAGTCCAAAAATTACTCAAATTCTTTTTTGGCCTGCTAGATTAATATCGGTCCCTTTCATGTTCCGGAACATGATGCCTTAAATTTTGTCTGGGAGAGAGAAAACTGGTGGTATTATCGAAGTACACCATTCCAAGTCAGACGCACGTCACCTGCAGACAGTTTTTCCTTGTATAGTACCGTATGGTGGTACATTATACATATTCTAGAAGGGAAATAATATTTTCTTGTATATAATTGTAAATCATATAATCATCATCTTTTTTATTTATTTATGGTTATATTTTTTATTTAATGTTAAAAAATATATTAATAATATTTACACATTAATTCTTTAGTATTAGAAAAAAATTAATCGACCCGCAACAAGACTGGTTGAATAGACATTTGTTTTTTTATATTTATTGACACATACGACTCATGATGTATTTAATTGAATATATACATAGATTTTTTTATTTATAATTAAATAAAATTTTAAAAAATACATTTAAAAAGCTTGCATGACGTGTTCATATATTTTGTATGTTGAGAATATTTTAAATGCGGTATTACAGCCTCTTTCTTATTATATTGATTAAAGTTAATTTGATTTTATATCCGTGATTATGGTACTGCAAAGTCTATTGCTGATTTGCGTGACGTACATTAACAAATCAAAATCCTGGACTATTATAGACAGCAGGATTTATTTAATCCAACAGTGCTCTCCCACATGAATATCCTGTGATTATTAATTATAGACAGAAGGGTAGATTGGGGGCCAGAAATGCAGTATTGACAAGGGTTGCTGGGAAATATGAAATATTTGAAGCCCATAATGTCCTTGTATGGATGTTTTTACCTCGTGACAGACATTTAGTCAGGGAAAGATAGTCTATGACTAAACCACATTCCCAGGATGCATATCAATTGATATGGAATGTCTGGTCGGTAAGCTGATGGTGTCACATACTGTTATATTCAAATATAATGGAGTTAGCATAAGCATGCATAAATTATTTTAATATTTGGATATTTCAATCCTCCATGAAGGATAAATAAACATTTTGGGTTTTGTTAATATTTACTTATTTGTAGAAAATTACTAGAGAACAATCATGATATGATTTACATAGTATACCAACTAAAAGTTTTTAGTTGATAATAAAGCATGTTATTATTTGATTATGATATTAATTAACTTAGAAGTAGCCATAACATCTCAAGTTATTTTGATGATCATGTTAAGAATTATTAAATTATTATGCTATAAATAGCTTAATTGCAATTATTTTGTAAACACAATGGCTTGCCCTATAAGGAGATTGTTATTTTTATACAATTTAATTGCAATAGGATAATAAATGAACATTAAGTATGGATTTTATTCCAGGCCCTGAGGTATGAATAAATTTTATTCTTGATATTTTATTTATTAATCTTATTATTAAAGAATTAGTAAGTTCTATACATAATACAACCTTTGTCTACATGAATGTTAGAATTACTATAAGGATCTAAAGTCGTTGACTATAAATGAATTTATAAAACCAAAAAGAATATTTCTGGTAATATCAAGCGATATAAAACTAAACTTGTTATTACGGGTTATACTCAAGAGATAGGCATGGATTATGATGAAACCTCCTCTCCAGTTTCTAAGAATGATAATAATGATATTGGTAGCTTCTTTTGATTTAGAGCTCCATAAGATGAATATAAAAACAACATTCCCAAATAAAAACTCGAATGAAATGGTATATATAAACCAACGTGAAGGTTTTTACAATAACACAAATAGTCATTTGTTTTGTAAGCTAAAAAAAATCTATATATGGACTAAAACATGACTCCTGACAGCGGTGTATTAAATTTCACAATGTTATAATCTTAAGGTTAGTGAGAGCAAATATATCTTTATTGTTCTATATGTAAATGATATTCTACTTGCAAGTAGTGATTTGAGTTTATTACACGAGACAAAACAACTATCTCAAAATGCCTCTATTAAAAAAGCCTTGGAAAGATTCAGGATGACAAATAGTGCATTTTTAGTAGCACCTAATGTCAAAGAGGAAAACTTCAATTAGAATCAATGCCCATAAAATGCATTGAAAAATGAGCGGATGAGTAACATTCCTCATGCATCTGCAGTTGGTAATTTGATGTATGCATAAGTCTGTACAAGACCTGACTTGTTATTTGCAGTAGTAATATTGGGAAGGTTCCAAAGCAATCTAGAAATGAACCATTGGAAAGCTACTAAGAAAGTTAATAGGTACCTACAAGGAACCACATATTACCAGTTGACTTAAAAACCTACCAATCACCTTGAGGTGATTAATTATTCAGACTTGAAATTTGCTAGTTGTGTAGACACAAGAAAATCTATTTCATGATATATTTTTCTTCTTGCTAGAGGAGTTGTGTCTTGAAAAAAATAGTATGCAAACTATTGTTGCTTCATCTACTATGGAAGCAGAATTCATTGCATGCTATAAAGCAATGACATAGATGATTTGGTTAAGAATTTTTATTTCTGGTCTTGAAGTTGTTGATTCTATATCAAGACCAATAAAAATATATTGTGATAATTTAGTTGCAATTTTCTTTTCTAAGAATAATAAGAGTGAAAGTCGAAACAAACATATTGACATAAAGTATCTTATTGTGAGAGAGAAAGTGAAGGAACATGAAGTTCTCATTGAGCATATTAGCACAAAGCTAATGATCGCGAATATAAAGATCATGCGGATAACATATGTCTAGCTAACCTATTTGATATTTGACTTTATTTTTTTTTTGGTTGATTGTCTGAAAATCTTTTATGTTATTTTTAGAGATCAAAATGATGTTTTGTGCACATAAAGTATTAATTTCTATATTTACTGGTAGTTAATTTATAAAGTTTATTTGCTCATTAAGTGCTTATTTTCTCGGATGCAATATATTGTAATACATGAAAAGAAATACTTGATTATAAAGTGTAACTACTATGATTCATATGTTGTATTCTTGATTTAAGTGCAAGTGTTTTTATTTACTAGATATTTTAAATCCTATAAAGATATTGTTACTTTTCGGGTGCTACTGTCATATAATCTAAGTGAAAGAATGTTAGAAAAATATCCTTAAAGTGATATTTATGTCATATAAATTTTAAATTAAGTAACAATTAAGGTTTAAAGCTGATTAGACTCTTTAATAATACAAAAATTAGGTTATATATAAAAAGTCTCTAATCTAATAAAAAAAGATGTTAATTAATGAAAAATCTGTGTTTTTCATCCACACAAAAAAAAAACTCTGAAGTTTGACATATATTAGAAGACTTATTATTGCTGATAGCACAAAAATTGATGAACAATTATATACAATATTCAATACTTAATCAATGATGACAGAAAATATATAACTTATTAATTTTCTGCTGCATTTATATGATTGGTATATTGGAATTATTTTACATATAATTCATGCGTCTGATGCAACGCCTTAACTAACGTTAGTTTGTTTTCTTTTCTTCTTCTATATACTATAATAAGACTCCGAACCAATCAGACCTAAGCTGATCAATACACATATGGTGTCGATGGGTCTAGACAATGCTGACTGGGGCCAATATCTGTTCAAAAGAAAATGGGTATAGACAATGTTAACTACCAGGTAATGAACTGGTAATAAAACCCATTAATTAATTTTAATAGATTTATTAAACTAATGGTACTGGAATTGGTGTCGATGTACGTATATACTAACGTCAAAACCCATTAATTAATATTAAAAAGGCCCTTTCATTCTCAATGAATAAATAATTATAAATACATAAATATATAGTCGGGTGATAGAAATTAGCGTCAACTTGTGAATGGAGTGTTGTCTAGTCGACCAATTCAATAGCCATTGCTATCCACTCGATTAATAATTTATTGTTTTTATTCACTTTTAAATAACTCGTGGTTCAATGTATCTATATATAGTCGGAATAGTTCTTGTTTGGCATTTATATAGATCTGATCTATAAGAGAATAATTTTTGTTATTAATTATATATAAACCAAAATATATTTGAACAAGACATTTAATTTATATTGACAAATATTTTTTTCCACGTATATTATACAAAAAATAACGTTAATGATATATTGTTCATATAATATAAATTCAGTTTACGTACCGTACGTTAAACTTCTATATAAGCTAATACTTTTAAGAACATAATTAAAAATTTATTATCTAATTAAAGTATTATTTAAATTTAAAATTTAAATCAAGACTAAATAAAAATATTATTTAATCAAGATTATTAATTTACAGGTTATATTAATTATATTTTGCTCAGAGGTTCACAGTTTTTTGTTTTTAACCTAATCCTTGCTTTTCTAGCTACAAGACGATATCTCATTCATATATTTAGGATTTAAGCTGGCTGGCTGGCTAACTAGCAGGATCTTTATTTTTCTGGTAAGAATGGAATGCCAGACAGAGAGACAGTAAGGCTTGAATTCTTTTCATCACCGCTACCATCCATTGGCGAACGCGAACACTTTCTCTTGAAGTGGCCATACAGTACTGGGGTATGTGGTTCACATCGAATGAAAGGGAGAAGAGTAAGCCAAAGTGAGCACGGAGGCGAAAAGAGTCGACGGTCCTCTTCATGCATGGGCCATCATCACAAGAGTTGTAAATGGTTTCATAAAAAAAGAAGTTAAAAATGTCTAATTAAATTGACTTTTCGTTGTGTTTTTTTCAGGGCTACTGAAACGTTGTGGCTAGGTCTTTTGGGTTTTATAAAAGTGATTGGGAATTGGATTTTAGTAGTAGATGGGACGATACATGGATTCCTGCTTACCCGTCTATTTTGGCTCGGCCACAATCACCCAAATGGAAATATATAGCAATTATAGACGCATGTGTGCACACAACTTCGACAGTACTTCTGCAAAAAGCACCACACATAAGATTGAAGAAGTCTGTTCTCTCACTCAATCTCAACCCAAAATCCACAAGCGCGCGCACACACACTCACAAGTATATAATATCTGGATATATATGATCATGCCCCCATTTAGATATTTTAAACGCCATTTTTTCCACGTTCTCTTTCACGTCAATTTCACTTTCCTTACACCTGCCACTTCCCCTCCCCTTATATTTACTGCTCTTTACATTCTTCTCTTGTGCCTTTATCCCCCCCTCTCTCTGAACTTAGGCCGCTTTGCCTGTATTTCATTCTTTTACTCTCTCTCAAAACTAATTACTAAAGACTATGTTTATTGTTCCACGGTACCTCCAATCATATACATAGAATCAACCTTGGAGACCAAACCTACAAAACGTCATGAATAAGCTCCAAGATTGGCCCGAACCTATAGTCCGAGTACAATCCTTGTCCGATAGCGGCATACCCCTAATTCCAGAGCGATATGTCAAGCCCTTACTTCAGAGGCCATCCGTAAATCCCACCACTTCGAATGATGTGAACATCCCTGTCATTGATCTTGCCAGGCTATATGGTGATGATCATGCTCTTCGAGCCACAATACTTGACCAAATCTCAATAGCATGCCGGGAGTGGGGATTTTTTCAAGTTATTAACCATGGTGTTAGCCCTCAATTGATGGACCGTGCTCGAGAAGTATGGAGACAATTCTTTCATTCGCCCATGGAGGTTAAGCAAGCTTATGCAAACACACCCAAGACTTATGAAGGTTATGGTAGCCGGTTAGGGGTTGAAAAAGGTGCGATTCTTGATTGGAGTGATTACTACTTCCTGCACTATCTTCCTTTACCATTGAAGGACTATAACAAATGGCCTGCCATTACAGCTGATTGCAGGTGTGTGTGCGTGTGTATATTTCAATCCCTTTTTAGAACACATGCTTACTTTTTTGGTTCTTCTTTGTTTTTAGCACACCAATTAATTAAGATTAGCCGAACGCTTTTCAAGTTGCAAATTCAAGTGTCGTATTGATTTCCTATTATACATCGTACCTAGTAAATTCTTATAATAAAATTTACTACACCTTTTCTAGCCTCATATATATATATATATATATATATATATATATATATATATATATATATAACTGTTTTATATCAACCATGTATTTGGATTTTACCTTACTAAGATTGGATTTTTTTTTTACACCAACAATTTCAATTTAGTTTTAAGCAAGCCTTGCTGATGAATTTGTAGGGCAGTTCTTGATGAATATGGTAAACAATTGGTGGAGCTGTGTGGGAAGTTAATGAAGGTTTTATCAATAAACCTTGGATTAGGAGAGGAACAACTTCAAAATGCCTTTGGTGGAGAAAATATCGGGGCATGCCTAAGAGTTAATTTTTACCCTAAATGTCCACAGCCTGACCTGACCCTTGGTTTATCGTCACATTCGGATCCCGGTGGCATGACCCTTCTCTTGCCGGACAGTAATGTCCCTGGTCTTCAAGTCCGTAAAGATGGGAATTGGATCACTGTAAAGCCAGTTCCACATGCTTTTATTGTTAATATTGGTGATCAAATTCAGGTAACATATACTTTCTCTGTTTCTCTCACTAGATTATCTATCTATCTATCTATCTATCTATCTATCTATATATATATATATATGTTTGGATGAGATTTATGAAACGTATAGGGAACATGGAGGGGTCATATTTTTGATGGGGTAGTAACAAGTTATAATCCAACAATTAGTCAAAAGTGTTTTTTTTTCTTCAAAGAACTTGTCATTTGGTCCCGTTCTAGAGCGAGTGGTCTCAATGAAAAGCATGAATATATATCTTCTTCTCTTGGTTAGAACTTGTGGATCATGAACCTAGAAGGTTTCTTGATGCAAGAAAAAAACACACATATATAGCCTCTCGATCGTTTAGACATCACATGACAAACATTACTGTACTCCCACGTAAAAAAACATAATCAGAACATCACAAGGATCTGCAATGACTTGATTCTTGCCTGTCATACGTTCTTTCTTCTGCTTTAAGTAATTACACTACCTGTCGCTTCCAGTACTATTGCACATTGAGAATTCCTCATGTAAAGAGTTTAAATCCCGCCAAAAAATAATTGAGTACTATTATTAATTTTCGCTCTCTTTTCACTGGCTATGCCCATGCCTCAAGAAAGCATTTCGTCGTCTTTCTTTTTTGTCGTAATTTGATAACGATGACTTTTACAAACATGGATTAGTTATTCGATGCCCGGTTCTTCACATATGGAATGGGGTTAGAATATTGACCCAGAAAACAATTAGCTGCCTCTAGAAAACTACAAGTCATCAAACCATGTTTTACAAACATGGATTAGTTATTCGATGCACCATCTAAAATAAAGAGTGGTGGAGATAATTAACACAACCAGATAGAATCTTATGTTATGTCTTTGACTTCTCAGCAATCTCTTTAGTATAAACAAGTAACAAAAAAAAAAAAGGAAAAAAAGAGTGGTAACTTTTTACAAGGATGCATGTATTTACGATGTAGCTTAATTATTGATGGAGGATTCTTTTATATTGGTTATTTTTAAAGTATATATTTTTTATTTAAAAAGTTACTAAAATAATATTTTTTTATTTTAAAAAAATTATTTTTAGCACTGGTGTATCAAAATAATTTAAAATAAAATATTTAAACTTTTTAAAAATATTATTGAAAACACAATTTCAAACCGCATCTATCTATTATCGTTATAACCATTCCATCAAATTTAGTGCAATGAATGTGTATTATTTGCCTGCCTAAAGCAGAATGCAACCTACTGGCCTATAATATATTCCAAAGTAGATGCTTCGACGATAAAATCTTGTCAATTGTCGTTATTTGACTGACAATGAACTGGGAATAGTAAGCGCGGATCACAAAATTATTAACTTGAGGGACCTAAATTGAGTTTCTAAGAGTATGGAAATGACCCGTGGTTGGATTCATTGGGGTTGCAAAAATCACAAGCAATATTCTAGCATCTTATTCCTTCCCACTTGAGCATGTAATTCCATGTTTTTTTTCTGTTATTAATTCCTTGAACAACACCAAGGGATTTAATTAACTATAATTAATTGACGGTGGCAAATTCGGTCTTGTTAGTTTTTAATTTGAGCGATGTAGTAAACAGTTTTGTTTTGTGGATTCGTTTACTTAGGTGCTAAGCAATGCAACTTGCAAGAGCGTGGAGCACAGGGTGATGGTAAATTCATCAGACGAGCGTCTCTCTCTTGCTTTCTTCTACAATCCAAGGAGTGATATACCCATAGAGCCTTTGAAGGAGCTCGTGGCACCAGACAGGCCTCCACTCTATCCAGCTATGACATTCGACGAGTACAGGCTCTTCATAAGAATGAGGGGTCCCTGTGGAAAATCCCAAGTGGAGTCCCTAAAATCTCCAAGATGATGGTGACGTGACAACAATTCTTATGCGAATTTCTTCCTGGCTAGTTTAGTGCTGTATTAATTAATGTAAACCAAGAGTAACCGTCCCCTTCATTGGTTAATTAGAATTTGAGTAATTGTACATCTTGTGATCATAGAGGGGACTGCATGTGAAAATTCAATAGAATTAAATGGGAAAAGTGGATAAAAATTATTCTATATATGTTTTCTCTTTTGAGAAAAAAAAAAAACTGGGCCCAAAAATATCCTAATCACGTCTTGTGAGTAAATATTGTCCCGCTGATTAAGGCAACAACTTGTTGAAAAAAAAACGTGACATTTAGAATTCTGTAGTTTTTGTTTTTTAATGCTTTTTAAAAATATATTTACCTTAAAAAATATCAAGTTGATATTTATTTTTATATGATTTTAATATATATATATATATATATTAAAAATAAAAACATAATCTTAAACAAAATTAAAATAAAAAAATATTTTTAAAAAGTAACTAATTTATTTGTGAATAGATAAAATCAAAGATAAAAGAATACCACGATTTATGATCACTTGTATTGACATCATGCAATTTTGAATCATCGTTTTTGACTTTCGAACTTGCAAAGGCCATATCATTTGCTTATATATATAAATATATATATGGGGGGTTTTTTTTATATATAATTATTTGTTTAGTCTTTGGAGCTTTATCTCAATCTAAATGGACAGCTAGCAAATATATATGTATTAGTAAAGTAAAACAATTAATTAGACATCAATTGTTTTATGCATCGATCAATCATGCTTCAAAGTCAATTCTGTCAACTATATATATTAATTCTAAGGTTCTTGGTGGGTATATTATTATAAAATAACAAAAAAGATCACATGTTTCTTGTCATTTAGCCTTTTTAACTACTAAATTCAAATATCAAAATTATTGCCTTCTTTATAATGGAGGAGAGGACTTCACTCATTTTTATTTTTATTTTACTACCATGTGATTAAGTGACTGCATAGCAACAAAATCCCTCTATAATGCAGTTACATCACACGTAGTTTGGTTGGCTTTTGATAAGAACCTTTGAATGGCTGTTGAAAATCAGTCTCCATGTTGAATGTTTTTTTTTTTTTGTTAAATTAATACAGTAAACTTCAAAATTTAGAGAAATTATACCATTTTATAAAAATTAGTAAGATAATATAGTTTTGAACTTGTCGCGTTTCTATAGCGTAAAAACTACGTGTCACACTTCTTAAGTGCGACATTAACTAGATGTTAACAGTTGAGTTTTATGGATTTATCTTTTAATCTAATATTAATATTTTATTAATACTAGACTGACTTCTTGCTACGGGAGAGTCGAGAGGTCATATCTTATCTTTGTAGTACTGACTAAGAAAGTAAAGTTCACACCATAGCGTCTCAGTAGTTAAATGTTTGCCGCATTGGACTTGAAACTTTTGAAGAGAGGTTAACTCTTGATGATATCGTGGTAGAGAACAAGACCACTTAGACATGAACATGACCTAGATCTAGTCGTGTTATTTACATTCATGGAGCTACTTGTGATTATAAAATATAAAAAAATATTGAGTTTAGTTGGAATTTATTGATTGAGATTATTGTGGTTTTTAGCAAGTTTTTTTAAGCGGAATTTTTTTTTAATATTGTTTTTACACGGAGAAAACCCTATTCAAATTTTAATAAAATTATAAAAATTTTAACTCTTTAAAATTATAAAGTAAATAAAAATTCATATTAATAAAAATTATGATATTATAAAACTTTCCATGCTTAAAACATGAAAATGACCCAAAACTAGACAATAGCCAAAATAATCTGATCATTTTGGATATTGTACAATCATTTTATCAAGCATCTAATTGTTTCTCAAAATGGTCTTTTTAAGAATATCACGGTTCACAGACAATATATATCAAATACCGTAATTCACAACCACAATATCTTCAAACTATACTATTTTACCAAAAAAAAAATTTATCATGCACTATTTATTTATATTTTGGGTGCTAATTGTATAATTTATCCATGAGATATCATCATGAAGGCAATTTTGGGTGGTCTTTGGCACTTGCTGATTGTGTGGTGCCATTTATGTGTCACTAATCCAAGTCCAGAAGGATTTACAAGTGGTGGTTTAGTCTTCCATTGATATTGATGTTGATGTTTCATTAGTTTAATGCCCCCACCTAAGGGTAAACTGTATTGCAAAAGAGTGAACGAGAGAATTCATGTTATTATTATTATTATTATTTCTAGTCTTTAACTAAAGTCATCCATACTCTATATTACTTCACAAGGTCACATCCCCCCTGGACATAGGGCTTCCTCAATCAATTATGAGTTCGTTGGCTCCATAGAAAAGGTTGCCATGCCTGTCTGGGATTATTCATTGTTAATTTAAAGAAAAGAATAAAAGAAGTGGAATATTTTTTGAGAATAAAAAACTAGAAAAGTTCAAGTCAATTGCTATTAGAAAAAACAAGGTTATTTACATGAACTATACTTTAGGTCGAATTAAATTTTTTTACATATTTAAAAATATATATAAGTATTACTAACATATTTTCATGAAAAAAAATTTATATAGAAATTGATCTAAATTGATCTAATCGACTTATCAAATCCAACGATAACATGAACAACTAGGAAAAAAACATAAATTAACTAAAAATAATTTAAGATGATATTTTATTTAAAAAAATATTAAAATGACAACATATGATTCATCAGGATCAACCTAGATTAACAGTTAAAATTCATGATTTGGATTATAAAACCATGATAATTTCATAGAAAAGAAATTAAAAAATATATTAAAGATAAATTTTTAATTAAATCAATGTCGAGGAATGAAAATGAAAAAAACAATTAAATAAAAGGCAAAAAAAGACTCGAGACAACCCAGATTAACTTGTTAAAACTGGATCATGAGACCGGGATAACCCAATGAAAATTAAAAGAAAATAATTTATGAGGCCTAATTCATAATCAATCCAATGTAAAAGGATGAAATTGAAAAAAAAAAAAACCCAAGTCAACTTGAGTTAACTCGCCAAATCTTTGACTCAGATTATGAGACTAATATAACCCCATAAAAAACAAACTGAGATAAATTATGAAACTTATTTTCTAATCAACTCAAATGTTGAATGATAAAATTAAAAAAAATCAATTATAAAAAAATCTCACAAAAAACCCTAGTCAATATATATATATAGGGTTAACTCTTAAAATCCACTATCCAAATTATAAGATTGTAATAACCTCTTAAAAAAATAAAAATAAATTTTAAATCATTGAAATAAAAAGTATTGTTACAATGAAGTAATGACGCTGTAAGAGGAGGATTCCCTTCTCAATTAGCTTATGTTAATAATAATAATAATTTGAAGCCATGTCAGAATTCTCTCTCTCTCTCTCTCTCTCTCTCTCTCTCTCT
>Ga0325411_1006120_pt1 | contig 13233 bp, 9 predicted proteins | sample PopdelMetagenome_13_FD_206181 | JGI IMG/M metagenome (GOLD analysis project Ga0325411, IMG submission 206181) | Populus deltoides microbial communities from Bellville, Georgia, United States - Xylem-PdIQD-R4 | ecosystem: Host-associated > Plants > Phyllosphere > Stem > Wood/Secondary xylem... | reverse complement strand
CAGAACTTGGAAGCAGCAACTTACAAACGCAAGCGTTTGTATGGTATTTTATCAACAGAGCTGAATATTCTATTTCATTCTTTTTTCTTTAATTTATTCAATTAAATGTGCTCAGTTTAGGTGATCTCCCACTATGGAACTTTTCTTCATCCTCCTTTCAACTCTTAAATTCTTTGTAGATGAGAATAAAAGTTAGGGATGATTAATTAAACGAGGAATTTTCATGAAACTCATCTACAAAAGGCCAAGCCTAACTGGTGTTCGGTTATCATATGGCGGCCTCCTATTTGTTTCTTTGTGAAATCTCTTGTTGCCTGCTTATTGGTCATCGTGCATCATGCATTGCCGTGATCTGAAAATTAAGCTGCAAATAGATTTATTAATCCATCCCCTCATTGATTATTAACATTGGTTATGTTATAAAGTGCATACTATGCCAGCTTTGGTGATGGATTCCGCACTCACTTTTTTTTTTTTTCCCCCTACTTTTCTTTAGCAACCTGCCAGATAATGTAACCTGCTATTTATACAAGGCTGTGCATACAAAAGCTGAAACAAGGGTAAGAAAAGCAGAACAGGAAACAAATCCATCTTTCCTTGCTAATTAAACTTAATCTGTCTGGGCTGTGATGGGAACCACCGGTTACTGTCCTCAGATCGTGGCCTGTATGGCAGTGTCATTTTCTGGGGTGTAGTTAGTGCAAGAATGACTTGTATAGTCCAAGCAGAGAGAAGGGAAAACGGTTCTGTATTGACCATGTCCCTTGCTTTTGATGCATGGTCAATTCGCCATTTTTCGGTTATAGCCACATATATAAATGAAGCTAAAGTTGCCTTCTTTTTTTGGCGATTCACCATAAAGGACTTGACTTCAGACACTCCATATGTAAACAAGGAGCATTTTTTACAAAGAAAAAGAACAAGGAGGGTGAAAATAATTTACACCATGTAAAGTCTGTCGAAATAAGTTGGACAAGACATGATCGACCGACAGCAAGTTATCTGGTAGAAGGGACGCCAAACTAAGATATGCTATTGCCACAATCGATAAATGTGAGTGACCTAGAATATGCTATTTGTGGAAGGTGAAGGCCAAGCCAACAATAATTTCATGAAGTACAATATATGATGTTAATTTAAATGCACTGCGATTTACTAAGATCTGCGGACTAATCCTGTCCTCTTAGGTAAGATTTTCCTCCCTGAAAAGAGATCAAGAAGCGTCGGGAATTATAACAACAGTACTTTTTAGACCTGAATTTTTGCTGCAGAACACTAGTGCAGGGTGGCGGTGGCAAGGCTACACCTGTGACGTTCATGATCATCACTCTAGCAGAATCAGCTTTTTTTAAGCAGTCTAGTTATTATAGCATGTATGTGTTGTCATGGCATTGACTGCACCGTTATCATATCCCGTGCAGTCATTGCTTAGAAGCTGCAGGGAAAAGTAAGGAAAGTGCCTTGTTAGGAAATGATCGAGAGATCCACCGATCATATTTTAAATGATAAACCAAGAAATTATCCGGAGATGCCAATGAACGCACAGAACGACACTATGCAAACCCACATCAGGCATAAAATTCGCGAAGATGCTTTGATTTGATTAATCATTAAACATGTTGGAGAAGGGCTAGTTCATGGTCCTACCAATTAAGGAAAACAACAAAAACAAAAAAGATACCATCAGCAACTAATATTGATGCGCTGCAACTTGTTCTCCTTATCCACAATTACATATTCCTCATATATACATGCCTAGTCTAAACTCATATATAGCCATAGATAAAATGCAGACACAGAAAGAGAGAGCACCATAAAAATGACTAAAGTGCTAGTACGGAGGGGGGCTGGATTTAACAACTACAATATGGTAGCAAGCATCATTTTTGGGAGGGTAACGCATAAAAATGAAACAGCTGATCATGTTCCCTACTGGGTCCATATATTACCGTGGGTGCCAGGCGCACCACTCGCCCACCAAATCGCACCGTCTGCCAACTCACCTCAGATAAAGGCCACCCGCATCTTTCCCTCTCACTCTCACTTTTATGGCATGTACAGGAACACGCATACTGAAAACAGGATTCTGGCAGGGATATTGCAGAACCTGAAGTTCCATGAGCTATTCATTTCTGCATACTTAAATCGATAACTATTAAGATTTAAACCTGGATTTTCGATATTAATTTCACAACAAATGAACCTGTAACATGGTGATGAATACATTAATAAAATATGAACCTAATATGAAACTATGGAAGTGAAAAGTTGGGCCACCAAATATGGTGTTTTATTGCTTTTGAAAGACGATATGAACCTAATATGAAACTATGGAAGTGAAAAGTTGGGCCACCAAATATGGTGTTTTATTGCTTTTGAAAGACGCATGCAGTATTTGATGAATTAATCTCCAATCCCAGTTCTATAATCATCTCTGGTTCACGTGTCGCCACCTGAAACGAGACTCCTGAAAATTTCATGAGGCCGCAGGATACCACTCATCAAAATCTGTTTTCAAACCTTCCAAGCTTCGATCCCCATCATGGACTTGCTAGTTTTTTGTACCGTCATCTGTACCGTGTGTGCACTGTCTCCACTCTCCACCACTAAAACAAATCTTTTATTTTTTCCTTTCTTTCCCTCACAACTCTTCTAAATGGGGTCATCACATTTTTGTAGTGATTGGTTGAAAGAGGATAAGGTCACGACCATCATCATCCACTCATTTGTCTTTCTACCTTGGCTAAATTTTTTTCATGATCTCTCTACATTCTTTAAAAAACCAATTACTCTAATACATATTTTATAATCTTCTCAATAGCATTGTTGTCCATAGCATATAACTTTGTGTTTTATAATACTGATGGTGGATGGTGCATTGAGAATAATATTACTAATTTGCACGCATGTTTTTGTTCCTGCTTATATACGTATCATCTCAAGGTCGTAATCCACTAACAATGTGGATATTAAAGGGTTTTTTTTTATAATAATATATGGATATCAAAGGCTGTTTAGCTGTTTCTAAAGGATCAATTGCCATTGTTTAGTCATTGATTCATGTTTTTTCGATGTAGCTAGCACATCTTCTTTATCTCCTACCTCGCTATTGCCACTGTTCCGTTCCGTCATGTGTCAAAGCGATGAGAGATCAAAAGTTTGTCGACAGTAACCTGATTGATCATTGGATATATACTTGCTTGATGAAAGGATTGGCAACCATCATATCTGCTTCCTGGTACTATCAGGAAGTCACATTGTTGCCAAACTTGCAACCAGTAGACGTGCCATAGTGATCAATCTCTATCTCTATTGGAGAAAAAATATTGTTATTAATGATCAAATGTCCACATCTTTGGTAAAAAATTTCGTGCAAAGCTTCTCCTGGTAATTGATAGGTTACTTCCCTCTCATGCCATCTCTTTCAAAAAAAATGAATGGACGACATAAATCAAGAGGTTGGTATGGTGGGATAATCAACTTAGATGCTATATTATTTGAATCCTGAGAAGAATGGTGTATTGAGAATTCTTCGAACTACAGTCCTTTGCTCTTTGCCCCCACCAACTCATGCCCTAGCCAATTTGCTAATGACAGAAACACATAACCATATACTCGACATCGGCACTATATGTGGAGAATGCACAATATTATGAAAGCTTTATCCTTTACTAATCTTCAACATCTTTGAACCTAACCCAATTTCCATGGCGTAAGCATGTCAACTTCAAAGCTTTTTGGCGTCTCCATTAATTAGGAAGTTAAATTGCATCATGTCCCTGAGTTCCAAACAGCACTTCAAATGAGTTATGGTTAGGGCTTGGATCTAGGCCTAAACCATGGTTGTGGCATCATCCATATGATATGCCACTTTCTTACAATAGTTTCTTTTCGAGCAATATCAAACACGTACAGGATCTTCCTTGATCTGTTCTAAACTTATTCTTCTGTTTAATGATGCCTATTTGGTTGGGAACTTAATTTCCTGGGTGTGCACCATCGAGTCTAATTAAAAAGTCATATATATCCTCATTTGATGAGAAAGGTCTCCCTTTTTTTTTGTTGGAACAGGCAGAGACATGGCACGTCATCTAATAAAATCATGGCAAGTTTGTAAGAGTTCGTGAAAAAGAAAAATGACAGGCATAAGTGGAGTTTTTGGACTTACGACAGTTGAATCCTTTGTCCATCTGTATAACATGGGAAAAGAAAATCAGGCTGTGCTTTGTCATTTGCAGAACTTTTTCACTGTATTCTTGTTTACACAAGTAAAAATTTGATAAAAAAAATATATGTAAAACCAAAAAAAAAGAGAATTTTCTTTGCTCCAAAATTGAAGTGGTGGGGGAATTGTGGAATCATTTCTTCATATACTTGGTGTTGACCAAAATGTGCAAATATAATCCAAGAAAAACTGGGCCCTAATTTGTGAAAAATATCATCAGATGAGGAGCAGAGGAGTGCTACGTTCACACAGCAAACCATAGCCACTCATAAGAGCTAAAGAAATGGTCATAAGTGGCAATCATAGCAGATTTTGATTACATCTTGAAACACTAGGACGCCTGCTGCCGTCGTCATTTTTGAATGTAGCAACTTCAATTTGTGGTGGGGACACCTCACCACAAACTATACGAGTATATGGATAGAGACGAAGTAGAATGACCTAGCCTGTCATGTTTTGATTGGGAGATTAAATCCATTTGGACCTATTTCATTGTTATTTTATTTATTTAGCTCATTTGGCCTGCTCATTGTTATTTTTTTTATTTATGTTAAATAGTTTAATTTGATAGGTCAAGCCCAATAGCGGGATGTTTTAGGGTTTACTATTTATATGTTCATCTGTCATTTTGAGACACAGTTTTGATGATTAATGAAAAATTTACAGACTTTGCATATCTCTAATCCTCTTTATTCTTTTCTTCAGCTCCTTTCTTTTCTAAAGCTTCTTTCTGTTCTTGCTTTAATTTTATTATTTATTGTTCCGCATCAAATTTGTTATCAGAGCATGGCTTTTAATTGTTTTTACAATTAAACGATCAACAGGTTTATGTTTAACCCTAAATTGATCTAAAAGAAAAAAAAAGAAAAAGCATACTGTTCTGATTAAGAAAAAAACCTGTTCATCGACATTGTTCATTGTCGATCCTCAGCAACGGCGCCTCAGGCAATCACAACGGCAGACCCACCACCAAGAAGACCTGCACATCAGTCCCACTGAACAATTGACCATTCTACATCAACGCCGATCACAACCAACGATCACAGCCAACGGTCACAAGTCCACGCTAATTTACTGCCTTCAACAACCCACAACGCCGCCGCCACAGCAGCCTTTTGTCTTTGGTTCCAAATTTGCTAACCAACAGCGCCATCAGCCGCACCCCAGCAGCAGCACCAGCCGCAACGCCACCATTCACAGTGCCCTCACCTTCAGCAGCGACAACGGATCAACAGGCCCTCGTCCAGCAGTGACACCACAAACACCACCGCCTCTTCCCTCGCACCGCCAGGCCCAAGTAGAGTCACGAAGCCCCGCTTCGTGCTCCGTCGCCGACAGCAGCGACAACAGTTCACAGAAGCTAAGGAAGCAAGAAAACAGAAGCTGCAAACATAATTAACCTAGCCACGTCAGTACCACGTCAGAGCATCCGTGACATCTGCCACGCCATCAATTCTTGCCACGTCGCCTGCCATGTCATCAGTTCTGCCACGTCAGCGCCCCCGCCACATCATCTGCCTCATTAGCATATCCTGCCATATCAGCTGCCACGTAATCCTCCACTGCCACATCATACGATCAGAATTTTTACCCATTAAAAATCATCATTCCTGGTACGTTTTTACACTTGTTAACCAATATTTAACATTAATATTATTTTTTTGTGCTTGCCCATAACTAAAACATAGCCCGCATTTACATTGAATTACCTTAATTTTGAGCTTATTTAGCATTGAAGATCTGATGCTCTTAATTAATTGTGGAGCTTGGTTAAATTAGTGGGAAAACTAAAACATTGTGTTTGGATTACTTGTGTGCATTTAGAGGACTTACATTGCTTGCTTGCGCATTTTCCTGGTTTAATCTGTCATCACTCAGTCTTCAAGATAATTAAAAAAATTAAAAAAAATTGTTTTCTTTATTTTATTTTTTTTATTAGCCATAATTTTATTTTGTGTTTTACTTACAAGTGTTATTTTGTGATCTCAGTCTCAGGATTAGTTTTGCATGTATTTACGTAGTGGTCGTCTAATACACAATTTAGAAGTCATAGCTACCATGGACCCGAACTCTAGTAATGTTCTTAGAGATATTCAAGAACAATTACAACTTATGTGAACGGAAATGAGCAACATGTCCAATCAAATGAACAACCTTTCTGGGAGGATGGAGTCCATAGAAACTTTGCAAATAAGACAGTCTAGTGAGAGTGAGCATTCAAGTGACAACCATAAGAATCCTTAAAGACCAGTTCCTCGTAGGAACTGCCCCCATAATCAACACCAAGGTCACAATGACTTTGATGACCCTTATAATAGTGAGCATTCCAATGATTACTGTCACATACCAGTTCATTCTAGGAACCGTCAATACAACCGCAATCAGGGCCATCACGATTATAATGACCCTAACGAGCGAGTCATGAGGCATATCAAGATAGAAGCCCCAACTTTTGAGGGTCAACTTGACCCGTGGATTTTTGATAGATGGATCTGTGACATGGATCAATTCTTTGGCTAGTATAATCTATCTGAGAATAGAAGGGTAAGATTTGCAAAGATGAAACTTAGTGGAACCGCTCAGCTCTATTGGGAAAGTGTAGAAGAGTCTTTGATTAGGAGAGGTCAACCCCCTATTACTGACTGGGTTGAAATGAAGACTAAGTTAGAAGAAAAGTACTTGCCTCGTTCTTATAGAGGAAATCTTTTGAACCAGTGGAATAACTTGAGGCGAGGAGGCAAGTCTACCAATGAATATGTGGCACAATTTGATGAGTATAGGATGAGGTGTGCAGTTAGGGAGGATGAAGTGATGACCCTAAGTAGATTTCAAAAAGGCTTAAACGATGACCTTAGAAGAGAGATTGTGCTTAGGGGTGTTTCCACCCTTGATGAAGCTTATACCCTAGCACAAAATTATGACTTGGTCACAAAAAGACAGTGGACAAGACGTCAGGACACTCGTAATACCCCTTCTAGATCTCAACCTGGTAGTAATAACTCCATATTAGGTGCCCCACCTCGTAAACCCAATCCTTTGATTTCCCAGATACCTAGAGAAGACAAGGGTAAGGATATTTTTCATGAAGCACCTAAATCTTCAAGAATTCAGTGTTTTAAGTGTCAGGGTTTTGGCCATATTTCCTCTAGCTGCCCTAATAAGGCTTTGTTCATCAAGGGGCAAGAGGATATGGATGAAGAAGATACTTGTGATGATAAGGTATATGAACTTAATCCCGATGATTTTCAAGATCTAAATGATGAGGATGATGAGTCTAACTTGCTAGGATGTGTTAGGTCTATATCCACTCAAATTAAGACAACCAGATTAGGTGTGGTTAAATGTGCTTTAACACAACTTAAAGGAACTGAGGATTGGAGAAGGACTGCTATGTTTTACACTTACATTAAATGTGGAGATAAAGGGTGTAAGATCATCATAGACAGTGGTAGTTGTATCAATGCAGTTTTCTCGGGTAGTGTATCCTGCTTAGGCTTAAAGTCTGTTCCACACCTTAAACCCTATAATGTGTTTTGGGTTAATGATACATCTATAGTGATCAAAGAGAGATGTCTTTTTCCCATTAAGATTTTTGACTATCATGATGAAATTTGGTGTGATGTCATTCCCATGGATGTAGGGCACGTCATTTTGGGCAGGCCTTGGTTATATGATTTGGACATTACAATCTTTGGACGAACAAATTCTTGTTCATTCACTTTTCAAGGTAAAAAAATCCAACTTATTGGATTACCCCCAAGGTCTAATGATAATACTCAAAAGAAGAATAAAGTGAAAGATGAAGGGCTTAACATAATAAGTCCTAGGGAGTTTGATAAGGAGATTTGTGAGGAGTCTGTTGTGTTTGCTGTAGTGGCTAAAGAGATTGTAGAAGACTTTTCAGATGAGCCATCTGAAGAGGTAAGAGAAGTGTTGAGAGAATTTCAAAATGTTTTCCCTTCTGAACTACCTGATGCTTTACCCCCTATGTGTGATGTTTAACACGCCATATATTTTGTCCCTAGGGCTACATTACCAAACTTGCCTCACTATAGGATGAACTTGAGTGAACATGCTAAATTGCAAAGGCAAATATGTGAGTTGTTACAAAAGAGATTTATAAGAGAGAGTTTGAGCCCTTGTGCAGTACCTGCACTGTTAACACCCAAGAAAGATGGATCATGGAGAATGTGTGTCGACAGTCGAGCCATCAATAGAATTACAATCAAGTATCGTTTTCCAATTCCTCAATTGGATGACATGCTAGATATGATGGTAGGAACCCAGATCTTCTCTAAGATTGACTTGAAGAGGGGATATCATCAGATTAGGATCCATCCGGGAGATGAGTGGAAAACAACATTTAAGACTAAGGACGGTTTATATGAATTGCTAGTCATGCCTTTTGGCCTTTCCAATGCACCAAGCACTTTTATGAGAGTAATGACACAAGTGCTTCGGCCATTTATGGGAAAGTTCTTGGTGGTATACTTTGATGATATTCTTATTTATAGCAAAACCAATGAATAACATTTCGATCATCTTATTCAAGTTTGTACCACCCTAAGAAAAGCAAGTTTGTTTGCAAATGTCAAAAAGTGTTCATTCTTTACAGATCAAATGGTCTTTTTAGGGTTTATAGTGTCATGGAAAGGAGTCTCTGCGGACCCCCAGAAAGTCCAAGCGATAGTAGATTGACCTGAACCTAAGACTATTCATGAGGTTCGTAGTTTTCATGGGCTTGCGACTTTCTATCATCGTTTTATTAAGGGATTTAGCACCATCATGTCGCCTATTACAGATTGTTTGAAACAAGGTGAGTTTAAGTGGATTAAAGGAGCTAATAGGGCATTTGAGAAGGTTAAGAAGAAAATGATGGAGGCCCCAGTAATGCGGCTACCTGATTTTACTAAAGGGTTTGAAGTAGAATGTGATGCTTCGTGAGTCGGTATAGGTGGAGTACTTAATCAAGAACGTCACCATGTAGCCTACTTTAGTGAGAAACTTAATGAGGCAAAACAAAAGTACTCAACTTATGATAAGGAGTTTTATGCGGTGGTTTAGGCCTTGCGTTATTGGCGCCATTACTTATTACCACAGGAGTTTGTTCTTTACTCCGACCATGAGACCCTCCGCTATCTTAACTCCCAAAAAAAGCTTAATCATAGGCATGGTCATTGGGTTGAATATTTGCAAGCATACTCATTTATTTTGAAACATAAATCTAGAATAGAGAATAAGGCTGTAGATGCTTTGAGTCGTCGGGTAACGCTGTTATTTATAATGAGTGTTGAAGTCACAGGATTTGAGAGACTCAAAAAGGAGTATGAATCTTGCTCAGAATTTGGAGAAATATACTTGACATTGAAGGATGAGAATCACCATGTTATAAATGGTTATCACCTCCAAGATGGATACTTATTTCGGGATAATAAGCTTTGTATCCCGAAAACATCCGTGCGTGATTTTTTGATATGGGAGATTCATGCTGGAGGTCTCTCAGGACATTTTGGAAGGAATAAAACCATCGAAGAAGTGGAACGCCAGTTCTTTTGGTTTAGTTTGAAAAGAGATGTTGCTAAATTGGTAGGTCAATGTCGAACTTGCCAACTAGCTAAGCATAGAAAATAAAATACTGGTCTTTACACCCCATTGCCCGTTCCTACTTGCCCTTGGCAAGATGTGAGCATGGATTTTGTGTTTGGGCTTCCACGTACTGCAAAGAAACATGATTCTATTTTTGTGGTTGTCGACCGCTTCTCTAAGATGGCCCATTTTATTCCTTGTACTAAGACCACATATGCTTCCAAAGTTGCAAAACTCTATTTTGATGAGATTGTCAAGTTGTATGGTCTTCCCCAAACCATAGTTTCGGATAAGAATGTTAGATTCACAAGTTATTTCTGGAAAACCCTTTGGCATATGGTGGGAACCAAATTGAAGTTTTCTACTGCTTACCACCCCCAAACTGATGGTCAAACTGAGGTGGTTAACAGGAGTTTGGGCAATCTTTTAAGGTGTCTAGTGAGTGATCATAATCGGAATTGGGATCTGATTCTTCCTACGGCCTAGTTTGCCTATAATAGCTCTATCAATAGGTCAATAGGCATGAGTCCCTTTGAAGTTGTACATGGTTACAAGCTTAGGAAACCTTTAGACCTTCTTCCCATGTCCCTTCATGCTAGAGTGTCTAAGTCAGCCGAGTCTTTTGCACATAGAATTCAGGATTTGCATATTGAGATCACTAAATAGATTCAAACAAGTAATACACAATATAAACTTCAAGTTGATTTACATAAACGACATAATGAGTTTAATGTGAGAGACTATGTTATGATACGGATTAGACCCGAGTGGTTTCCTTCAGGAGCTAATAGAAAATTACATGCACGTAGTGCCGGACCTTTCAAAGTGCTACAACGGGTTGGTCCAAATGCTTATGTTCTTGATTTACCACATGATTTTGGCATTAGCTCTACATTTAATATTGAGGATCTAATTGCATACCACAAACCACTTCCTATTCCAGATGATCCATTTGAGATACCACTTAACTCCCCTTCTGATGATCCTATTGAAACCTCTATCCATTTCACTTTGACATCAGCACAAAAGGTTAATATTGATGTTATTCTGGATGAACAAGTTGTTTTTAACAGGAATGGTGATGTTCAACGGTTTCTAGTTCGTTGGGTGGGTCGACCTGACTCAGATTGCACTTGAATTACTAGAGATACTTTGCAGCAGCTTGACCCAGATCTTTGGGAGTACTATCAGAGTCGGCCAGTACTACACTCGACGGGGTCGAGTTTCTCTAACCCCGGGAGAGTTGGTGGGGACACCAGACCCACATCATAAACCTACACGAGTATATAGACGGAGATGACGTAGGATGACCTAGCCTGTCACGCTTTGGTTGGGAGACTAAGCCCATTTGGGCTCATTTCATTGTTATTTTATTTATTTAGCCCACTTGGGCCTGCTCATTGTTATTTTATTATTTATGTTAAACAGTTTGATGTGATGGGCCGAGCCTAATAGCGGGATGTTTTAGGGTTTACTATTTATATGTTCATCTGTTATTTTGAGACACAATTTTGATGATTAATGAAGAATTTGCAGACTTTGCATATCTCTAATCTCCTTTCTTCTTTTCTTCAGCTTCTTTTTTTTTTAAGGTTTCTTTCTATTTTTGCTTTAATTTTATTATTTATTATTCCGCATCAATTTGTTTGCATTTTCACTTGCAATTTGACCATAATATGACCACATTATCATTTTTCCATCCTCCATGACAGTAATAAGAGTTTTCTTCTGATCTTTCAATGTGCGGTCACCAATGTTTTGATGACTCCGTCAGAAACCGGAATTTGCTAAACTATAACTGAGTAACGTAAACATGTTCTTACATGTTTTGAATGCTGGAAAAAACTAAAATGATCTTCAGGACTCCATTCCAAAATAGCACTTCAAAGTTGCAAAGTGTTACGGGAATTTACTAAACTATAACCGAGTATTGCCAATTATGTAGTAGTAATACATACATCTGCTGAAGTCTGTTCAAGATTCTGTAGTTGGGACTAAAGAGATTTTGAGGTTGCCCTTTAATTCAATCAGGCCATATCAGTTTCCATTCTCTGAAAGTCAAAAAGAAACTGCCCTGTAAGTTACATTCTTAACACTGTCCTTGATCTTGCAGGTCTTAGGTAGCCATTGACAAACCTTAAAGTATGATTTAGTTCTTTATCATCCTTTACTATGATCTACTACGGAGAAATCACTATGCTTTGTCTGGCTAGCGGCCACCTTCGGGTTTTGGAAAAACAAGCTTCAGATCACTTTGATTATAGTGATCTGAACTTCTGTTTCTGGCTCAGGATTATTGGATCTCTCTCTCTCTCTGTTTTTTTTCCTTACAATAGAAAAGGAGAAACCAGCGCTGATGACAAAGGAAGCCAACTTACATCTTATCAGCTAACAAAGAGGAGGGAAGCCCAGGAGGAGGAGAGCCCCCCTGCTGAAGCACGAAAATCATGACCAGAACCCATGCGAGCTAGAAAGTAATCACATCGGTTGCCTTCGCGGAGAACATGCTTGAGCCTAAACTGCCAATCGGTTTGGATAAGAGCTCTAATATCAATAATAAGAGCAAGATGCGGATTGCTAGCATCAGAAGGGTCCAAAACACACGTGATCACTTCCATTGAATCCATTTCTACTTCCAAACAACTACACCCTAGCTCCTGAGCTAAATGAATGCCTCAAAACGAACTTCTGTCTCTGCATCAGGATTATTGGATCTCTACATTTTTTATTTATGCATAAAAATGGACTAAAAACTACTATCTTCAACAGATCATCCCTAAGATGTTGATATGGATAAGTACGAATAATTTCTAAAGGTTAGCCTGCAATTCAGCTATCTGAAGATATGGGAAGAAGCAAACAGCCAATTTCTGGGATACAGATTTATGATCGCTTATATTATTTTTTTTTTTTTCTCTGATGGAGAGCCTATAGACTCTGCTGAAAGTTCTGTTTCGTTTAGCTTCAATCAGTGTGCATCTTGTTTAAGGAAGAAGTAATTTGTATGGATGCTATTTGAATATGTATGTTAATCTTTGCTGCATTAATAAAATCTTTCTTATCGTAAAAGAAGAGAAAAAACCAGCACAGATTTTACCAAGAAGTAGAAATGATGTGAACTTTTATTTTCACAGCTTTTCAAATATAGTTGTTCAAACAAATTTATTTGCACTACCTAATCCGGCTTCCTTCACTAGAAACAAAAACCAGAACCAAGAAACTCAGAAAACTCAACCAGGATATAAATATGCACAGAACGAACACACAGAATGACATTTTCTGTGTTCAAAATGACAATCTAGCAGTCCTGCCTACGTCTTCAAATCAGCTAAGCCCATTTTGCCATAAGCGACATGCCTCCTGCGCCGAGTAGAACTGCAACAAATGACCATGCCTGAAGCCTCATACTGTCTTGAAGTTTA
>Ga0325411_1006118_pt1 | contig 13233 bp, 4 predicted proteins | sample PopdelMetagenome_13_FD_206181 | JGI IMG/M metagenome (GOLD analysis project Ga0325411, IMG submission 206181) | Populus deltoides microbial communities from Bellville, Georgia, United States - Xylem-PdIQD-R4 | ecosystem: Host-associated > Plants > Phyllosphere > Stem > Wood/Secondary xylem... | reverse complement strand
CAAACAGTACACAAAGGTCTAGTATGGTAGATTTGACAAGATTCAGCTAGTAACTTCAACCCTATGAAATAATATATTCCTGAACTCTATTTATCCTGAAAATATACCAAAATATAGTTCCATGTGTCTAGTATTTTCATGTAAAAGCTTAATTTTATGTACGGTTTGAGAGTATGCCTAATATTGCCAAACTAGTCAGCAGCATTTTAAGGCCAAATTTAGACATGACTTGGTTCGTTTCATGCTTGAATTTGAAAAGCCTAATTCTCAATTAGTGGTGTTGTTTTGTTGTTGTTCGACATCTTCAAATATTTAAAATACGTTAGTGATAAATAAAAAATTATTTTATCATTCACCCCTTTACGTGTTTATACTGCTCTCGTGTTTCACTCAATTATGCTTTTCACACTAATATGCTTGCTACACCTTTTTTCTCTCGTCTCACCTTCTTTTCGACTCTTGCGGAATTAAAATCAACATAACCAAAGAGAATAGCCTAGTAATGCAATCCAAATAAATGTAATTGACTCAAGAAACAAGAAATATATGAAAACAAGCAAAGACAAAACTACAATTGTAATTTCATGAGCAGCAAGCGAATTCATATGAGATATGGACATTTTTTAAAACACACAAAAATAAAAAAATCAGAAGCAAATATTATGAAAATAACTTAATTGAATTTTAAATATCTTAGATAAAACTTTAGTATACTGCCCAAATTGATTTCAATAGTTGAATCAAATTAGACCCGTTTTATGCAAACTATACCTGAATCTAGAACTTAAACCAAACGATGTCCAACTAATCTCAAATTTGATATATAGTGCGATTAGACTCTAAATAACAAAGAATATAAATTTTCAAGTAATTTTGACGTGGTTTGATCTAATTTCACCTTATTTTAGTTTTTGTGGAAGAATCTATAATGTCTTTATTTGAACGACTTTTTATGTTATTGATATATATAGTGACAGTAAAAAAACAAAATAACATTTTTTTTATGAGTAATTGTTGCCGCAATTCAAGAGGAATAGATGAAGATTTGAAATAATGAGTTTTAACACACGGAACAAAAGGAATGAAAATCATAGAAGGATATAAACTGATAAATGAATTCAAGCTTTGATACCACCTAATGTGAACTTCGTAACTGCGTGGTCACATAATCCATACGCAAGAAAGATAAATCCTAGAAAGCTAAAAAACAGATTTGATAAGAGCGTGACATAAAGATTACTTGAACCAAAACACCAATAATATTGGAATGAACCCCACCTAACAAATATCAATTCATGAACAAAAAGTATAAGAAAGATGTCATAAGATCAATTACACTTTGATAAGTCAAATTTATTTTTTGTCCCAGCAAAGAAAAAAGTATTGCATCACGTAGAACACAAGTTTATTCAAAATATCATGACTTCTGCTCCTTAGTTTCCCAAAATAAAAACTCCTAAAATATTCTGTCAAAATATCCTTATAATGTCAGGATTAACTGTTCAAACAAGGTTGTCATCACAATGCCAACCCTAAACCCATGTTATGGAAGAATTAGTCTTTTATTGCACTTGGATTAGGTTGATTATGGGTTGATCTATATGTGTTGTAGCTTTTTGAAGTCAGCTTGGCCTAAATATCTTGAATAAGTTCATTCAATGTCTCCTTTAACTTCTTGATCCTTGATCTTATGATTGATTCAATTAATACCTCTAGTGGATTATTTATGTTGGTGAGTTGACTCGTATTATATTATTAATGGGTTTTTTTATATGTTTATTGGCATAAATAATTCTCTGATTTATTTAATTATATGCATGAATTTTTTTATTTTTGATTGAGAATTATTTTTATGTTGAAAAATATATTAATAAAGTGTATATATTTATTTTTTTAATGAAAAAAATTATTCAATTGAGAGGGTTATATAAGGAAATCATCATAACCTCAACTCATTAATGATTTACTTCCATGTATAACACCTTAATTCTTGCAGTCTTGTTTATGACTGTATATTCGTTCATTAAGCTCTTTCCTTAACAGTCATTGTAATTGTATTATATATAGACAGTATTGCAATGGAATAATATGAAACTACTGCATCAATTCATTTGTAACAATCCTTTTATGGTATCAGAGCTTTCTTCTCCCACGAGATTAGAAATGTTCACCATGTCGACTAATGGCAACCCTACTCCTCTCTCAGACTCTGCGTCTTCGCTTCCTCTCATTACCGTTGGAATCCACCTGCGTCTCTCAAGCTCTCAAAGACCCCAGGTGGCGTTAAGCCATGGCAGATGAATTTACTGCCTTAGTTTCTCATGGCACTTGGCATCTGGTCCATTGACCATCAGCTTCCAACTTAATTGGCTGTAAATGGGCTTTTAGAATTAAACGCAATCCGGATGGTACAGTGGATTGTTTCAAAGCCCGTTTTATGGCTAAGGGATTTAATCAACGACCGGGTGTTGATTATACTGAGACATTTAGTCCAGTCATTAAACCGACCACCATTCGCCTTATTCTCTCCATTGCTCTGTCAAATAACTGGCCTCTCAAACAGCTCGATGTAAACAATGTGTTCCTTCATGGTTAGTTAACAGAAAAAGTGTTTATGCATCAACCTGCTGGTTTTATTAATACAACCTATCCTCATCATGTTTGCTCTCTTCAGAAGTCTATCTATGGTCTCAAGCAGATGCATAAAGCCTGGTATACTGCCTTACGCTCCAGTCTCCTTGCGTTGGGTTTCTTTAATTCCAAGTCCGATAGCTCCTTATTCATCTTTAATAAAAATGATGTTCTGCTCTATGTGTTGGTCTATGTTGATGACTTAATCCTAACCGGCAATAACACTACATTTCTGCAGCATGTTGTCACCTCTTTAGGTGAAACGTTCTCTCTAAAAGACCTGACTGATCTACATTATTTTCTTGGGGTGGAAGTTATACCAGTTCAGCAAGGTTTGTTCCTCTCTCAAAACCATTATATTCATGATCTTCTCATCAGGCTAAATATGACTGGCGCCAAGACGGTCCACACCCCTATGTTTGTGTCTACGAAGCTTCTGCTTGATGATGGTTCAGCCACTAAATACAGACGCACCATTGGCTCTCTTAATATCTCTCACTCACTCGTCCAGACTTGGGTTTTGCAGTCAATCGTCTAGCTCAGTTCATGCACAAACCAACAGTGATCCATTGGCAACATGTTAAAAGACTCTTATGCTATGTCAAACAGACCATGCATTTTGGTCTCTTGCTGCGTCGCCAATCCCATCCAGTACTTCACGGATTCTCTGATGCTGACTGGGGTGGCAATCTTGATGACTGTAAGTCCACTACAGCGTATATAATCTTCCTGGGCAATAATGTGTAAATCACAGTTACAAGGAACATAGTTGGGCACTTACTAATATCAGAGTACTTACTATATATATATTTCATGATAAGGGCATTCTTAGATCTGTTTGCTGAAGAATAAGTCTTTTTCTGAACAATTAAAAAATGCATGCATTCCCTAGATTAGATTAGTAGATTAGTATGTTTCAGTATTTGAATCAAGAAAATTTATAAAAAGAAAAAACCTTCTTAATCACCAAATTAATTCCTTGAAATTTTTTGGATAATGTATAACCCAATCTATATAAAACTCAAATATTTATTTTCTCATAACAAAAATTGTCGAAAGATTTTATTAACCTCTGTTTCCTCTGTTTGCAATCTCTTGGTTTGCTGAAAGCGTTTTATTTTCAATTCAAGTAGCCTGCAGTTAAGCGGGACGTGTGTGTGTGTGTGTGTGTGTGATATGTGTAAACTCGGATGTCTTTCACTGCAATGTAAGATGATGATTCAAACATGCATATCACAAGAAGGAACTTTCATAAAGATCATACATGTCTTTCTTTTTTCAATCCAGTTTGGCATTCCTTGAACTGCAATATCCCTAAAGGATCCAGATTATAAGACACCAGAGCTCGTCGTTCATATCCCAATAAAATCCCATCATTTTTCAGACAGCATAGGACGGTGACGAATGATCTTTTGTAATAAAATTCGGAGATGTTGAAGGAGGCGGTCCTCATCTTGCTCCCAGTCCCTTGGCAAATGAGTTTCTATTCTGAAATGGTTAATCCAAGACTCTTAAACACTGTAATGAAGTCTGTGAAGGCGATCCAAATACCCATAGCTGGGTATTTTTCCTAAACTTTTCCAAGCAGGGCTGCCTATTGTTATAATTCTTATCCAAATAGATATGGCGATCTATTCCTTGTCGGAAGAAAACCAAATTCAAATGCCATCCATTTATCCGAACTCGAGGTGGACTTACGCAGTTCAAGCAATCGGATTGTACACTTCGGTGATGAATCGCGTAAGAATAGACAGCCATTACAAGAGCCTATTACATCGAACTCGGGCAATATCTTCGGTAAATTTTCCTAACTAGCCCACCGTTTCCACTTGTGGGCATAAAAATGGACACCACACAGCTGGCTCGGAATTGGGCTTAACATTATGTAAGGATGTTGCTGGTAGAATTGAAAGTATGGCGAACACAATCTCGCGTGGAAGACTCTCCATGGTGTTAGGTTTTTCACATTTTTCCTTTGAGAATTCATTGCATGACAGAAGATGTTTTGGAAAAGCTTGTAGATGAAAACGAAGCTGCAAATACCGTACCCAGGAAACTTCATTTTATTTATGGCCGTTTGGGTTTATATAATTTGATGCTTAGGAGATGAAAATTATTGATCTTATCAAATTAATCCCTTAGATCATAAAATATAGATCATAGGCCGCTCTTCAGATTACAACCGCTAATAAGAAACAGACATGAATGATAATGTGGTGGAATGTTCTGATCTTTTCTTTTTTACAGTTCTTATTCACAGCCGCCCTTGTAAATATCTCCATCAAAGGTTTTTTTTTTTTATGATGTCATCTTTGATGTAGTTAATTTGGTTAGGGATTTTGTTTGTAGTTAATTTGTGCTTAGTGTCCTTTAGGGGTTTTGTTTAGGGTTAATTTAGGGTTAGGGGTTTTGTTTGGAATTAATTGAGGGTTAAGATTATTTAGGGGTTATAATTGTTTGATGGTTTTTCAAAGTGTATTTAAATTTATCTGGTCAAGATCTTTCTAACAATATCAAATATGTTGAAAATGAAACCACAATACATCTTCGATGACTCATTATTTTTTTTTCTCTCTTTGTTTTCTTCATTTATTTTTTTGTTTCTGCCATGTAAGTTTATCTCGTCTATTTCTTAGCTATTTAATCTTTAATATCATCTCTTCACCATTAATCTTTATAAAATTTTGGTTTGATTTTTGTATATATAAATTAATTTACATGAGATATGCATTTTGACTTTTTACTAAATAACCATTATTTCCAATAATTTTTGTGTGCAAAATTAATATTAAAAAACATATGATAATATTAAAACCATGCTATTTCCCTCCAAGCTTTTTCAAATTATGATATTTTCCCAAAACTTAACAAAACACTTATATTTAATTACAGTTGATAATTACTTAAAAATGATTTGTTACAAAGTAAGCAGTCTTTTGGCCAAATTGTATTTAATCAGTCTTTATCAAGGAATTTGATAAATTATGAAATGATAAGATAAATTCTTATAATGCAATAATGTACCTATATATGGAGTAAAAAATTAATTTTTTTTTGGAGTAGAGGAAAGAAAATAAATATAGATTACAGGGGCGTTTGTTTCCCGGAAAATGGTTTTCGGGAAATCACTTTCTAAACTTTCATGTATTTGTTTGTCATTAAGAAAGTTGGTCAATGGAAAATATTTTCCGGTCAACGGAAAATATTTTCCAGTCAAAAAAATTTGGCTTGATTTCTAGAAAAGTGTTTTCCTTTTATTTTGGGCGGAAAACACTTTCTGGAAGTTGTGAAAAATTTAGAAATGTCATATTATTTGCCGATTATATCAAATTTGGTTCTCAAACTTTTGATTGTTATATATATATATATATATGTATTTGTTTTGAATATTTGTTTTTCAATTTCATCCCTTAGAATTTAATTTTTATATTAACTTTGGTCCTCATTTTTATTTTGCTTTTCTCTTATCATTTTTTAATTGAATTTTTTTATCTATCAAATTTGATCCTCATTCTTTTGATTATTACTTATTTTATTTGAAATAATTTATGAAATATTAATTATTATTATTTTAATTTCTTCATCTTTTAATTTTTTATTTTTTATTTGATCTCTATTATTTTGATTATTATTTATTTTATTTGAGATAATTTATAAAATTATATATTTTTTAATTTCATTCTCATTCAACTTTTTAATTTGTAAGATTTTTTCCTTATTATTTTAATAAACTTAAAAAAATAAAACATTAATAAGTTATTTTCCAGCTCATTTCCCATAATATAACCAAATATTGGAAAATATTTTCTAACTTATTTTTTATTACACTACCAAATATCAAAAAATACTTTTCTAAAATTCAATTTTCCAGAATTTATTTTTTCTAGAATTTACTTTTTAAAAAAAATTATTTTTCAACAAACAAACAGGTTCTGTATTATTTTGTTGTGCTTGTAAACAGTTTAACGGCTTTTGCTTTGACTTTCACGAGAAGGAACTTATTTTTAGAGAAAAAAACAAGCACATTACCTAAAAAAAAAGAGAGTAATAATTACCAAAAATAGGTGTTTTACTTGTAAAACAGACTTCAGCTCCTTTTTTATTAAAACTTGAAGACACTGAATTAGAATGTAGGAAGCATGGAAATTGTCGAAAATAATTTTTTTTATAAAACCCGCCGAGAGAACCAATCTCTGGTGAGTAGGCAACAGAGGTTCCCCTGTAGAGAAGCCGACCGGGCTCTTATAGCTACAATTAGTTTGGTGGTTAGACTAGATTACTTTTTTAACTTGAAAAAAAATTTAGTGTATAATTAATTTGATAATATAAAAAAAAAAAAAGCAATACTATTTTTATAATTTTTTATATGCAAAGTTGGTTAACATATGAAACTCATAACCTGACATATGAGATTGAGATAACTCTATAAAAATATGACACCATAAAAAATCAATTATAAAAATAGACTTGAATTTGTTTTTTTTGAAAAGTGATATTGGTAAAGAAAATAAGACAAGAAAAATATCAACTTTTATTAGCTTTTCAAACCCATAACCTGCGTTATCAAATCAGAAACACTATACATGAGAAAAATCATGAAGCCCATTCTCTAAAAAATAAAATATTGAAGGATGAAATTGAAAAAAAAATACAAAAAAAATCCTAAATAAAAAAATAACATTTAAAAGAATAAGGGTTAAAATTGAAATAAAAAAATAAATTAAAAGGCAACATCAAATTTTCAATTTGAGAGTTAAATTGAAAAGATTAAAAACACTAACAAAAAAATAAAAATAATTAGGAACAAAAAGAAAAAAATATATATTAAACTATAAACTTGGATTAAATGTAAAAATAAAAACAATAATTATAAAAGGGTCAAGGAAAAAAAATTCAAAGAACAAGGATAAAATTGAAAACATCAATACATGATAAAAAAAATAAACATGCAGAGTTTTTCAAAGTGTTTTTTTACACAAAACAATTCCTAAATATAAATTGAAAAAACTTATGCGCACATCTAATTCAGCTCGTTTGGTATGGTGGTGACACTTTCTTTTCAAAGTGTTTTTCATTTGGAAATGCATCAAAGTAATTTTTATAAAATTTATTTTTAAAATCAGCACATCAAAATAGTCTAAAAACACCAAAAAGAAATTAATTTGAAGAAAAAAAATTTAATTTTTTACAAAAACACTTTTCAATCACACAAACAAATGAGACGAAAATAAATCAAGAACTATTGTGTAAAGAAATAAAAAAAAGGTCATTAACAATAAATAAAAAAAATTAGAAAAACCAAGAGATAAATATATATCAAAATATTTAATATCACAACACGGGTCATTTACCTAATTGTGTTTAATGAATTGTTTTTATTAAAATAAATTTGTAATAGAATTGACACACACGTAAAATTTATTGAATAAAATAAAAGGAAACAAAATATCATGCAAGACAACACATATTAAAAATAAATATTTTTTATTTTAAAAAATAAATTTAATCTATATTAAATATAAAAAAAAAACTAAAAATGAATCATACTAACATTCTAAAAAATTAAACACATCCAATATAATTAAAAAATAATTACTATTTAAAAAAGCTAAATAAGAAAATCACAGAGAAGTAAAATACAAAATACAAAATTGTTTTAAAAAAACATATAAAAAAGGTTATAACTGAAACGGTATAAATAAGATATGTTACTAGAAGTGGAAAATGTATTGATTTATATAATTGAAATGTATGCATACATGACATAGTAAAATTTTGTATTCCCAATATGAACTTTGGATTTTAGGAATGAAACGTCATGCTTGGTACTAAAACATTAGGCGTTTTAAATGGGCAGTATTGCACTTGATTGTAGAAGTAGGTATACAAAGAAGAATAGTTGTGCATCGTATTCAAAATGGATAATAAAAATACAATATCATGATTTATATTTGGATTTAAGACAGATGAATTGTACAAGTATAAATACAAGAAGGTATTGTAAAGAATAAAGTGAGTATGATGGATTTTAGGTTAAGGTAACCTAGTGAGATACATAAGGTGTTATGATGAAAAAAAATACTTAGCATGGAATGTTTAGGAGTAAAGTTTGATTAGTCTGCTATTGTATGGAGACTAATGATATCAATGATTACTGATGACCACCATTGTTTGCTTAGTCTTCCACTATGTGGAGACTAATGGCATCAATAGATGTTGATGACCGTTATTGTTTGATTAGTCTGTCATGGTGTGGAGACTAATGACATCAGTGGTTGCTGATAACCAACATTGTTTGATCTAATTAACCATGTGAGTGGAGAGTAGGGTTATCAAGACCCTTGTTATATGGATGAATGATAGGTAGTAAAGATGTAAATGTGCTAAAGGATGATCAGTTAACCTAAAGATAATATGATGAAAATCATTATGGGTAACATACACAGAAGGAAAAACTAAGTAGTGACAACAACAAATGATATGGAAGTTAAGCAGATTTTGGAAAAAGAATACTTGGAAAATTGAGGGCCATTATGATATCTCATGCATGTTAAGTTAGGAAATTGATGTGAAGGACAAAAATAAAAGGTACTGGATTGTTGAAAGATTCTAGATAGATTAAAGTAAAAGCTTGTATATTGGATTATGTGTTTAAGCAAAATCACTTGTTACATGGAAATAAATAAGCATGATTGGAGTATGTGCAAGGTTTAGACCTTACAGAGTGTGCATTAATGATGTGAGTCTTTTTAATTGGGTTGACAATGTAAAACTAAGTAAGAATCTTAATAGAATTCTGATAATGAATTATTGAATTAAAATAATTTGTCCTGTTAATGCATGAAAGGTTATAGAAGTGGCGGTGAGGGGGCAACAATTAAGAGTACCGGGTATTTACAAGTTCCAAGAAGGTGTTTTACACTTTGTACCGTTATAAGAATTCCATAGATTTTGTAACTATAAATTCTTTAAATGCGAAATTGTGTTGTGAATATTAACAGTATAAAGGGCAAGAAAAGATGAGCTGGGTGGATTTATGAGCATTCATAAATGATGGTTGGACTAGTTGACGTTTGTGAAAAATAAATGAATCTATAGATAATTAAATAAGGTGGTCATGTTTATTAGTATTTTTTGGAAGTGATAGTTAGAGTAAGAATATTAATATGGGATCAATCAAGATTGAATTGCTTTTCAAGACATTAACTACATGATTAATTGTTGAATTCAAGATTCAGTTAGAAAAAACAACAAAAAAAAGGGGGTGTTTAAAGAATACTTTTATTGAGTACTATATGCCTTTTAATATTGTATTAACAAAATGATATATGTTTATTGTATGACTTCAGGTTCATCGTAGACTTGTGGAGAACAATAGCTTAGGATTGTATTATTATTGTTTAGCTTTAAGTATTAGACTTTGTACATTGTATGATTTGTTATGTCAAGTAATTTGGATTGCATGTAATCTAACTATCATTTGATGATATGTATCCTAAATAGTTCAATTTTTAATGTGTATGTAATAAGTAAGAACATTTTTAAACTGTATTGTTATGATATTGTCTTGGACTATCAAAAGAATTTATTGTGATGAGTTGGTGATGATGATAGCCATATGGTTGTCATGTTACGGTAAAAGAAATGATCCAGGATAATTGGATCAAGAATTGAAAAATTATTTTAGAAGTATACAAGTGATTATTGATAATTTGATATGTTCTAAATATAAAAGAAAACTTTGCAAAAGTTTCAATAGAAATTTGGTAGAGACAGGGGCGGAGCTAGGATTATTTATTTGGGGTGGCCAACAATAATATAACAAGATATAATATTTGTTTTAATTTATTGTACATGAGTTGTAAAAAAACCCATCATGATTTAGTTTTATTCAAATAACTTATTACAAACATATAATAAACTTTGTATAAGGTAAAAGGTTTGGAGCAATACTAAATTGAGTTAAAACAATAAAGTTAATTTTATTTTTATGATGTATCCATCACTTTAATGTTGTTGGTCTTTATACCTATCAAATATAAACATACAAAGTATATAAGAAACATTAGCTAAAGCGAAGCATTATTTTATGTTTGATAAACTTTGAAATAAAGTAAAAAATAATAAAGAATAATTCTTACATATTTATTTTAATTGTGCTCGTCGTTCTTTTATAGAATAAAAATAATTGATTATCATATCAATTGTGAATCTTTTAGCAATTTCTTTTACTATATAAACAATCAAATAATTTGCAAGAAAATCATCCTCCATCTAATTGCGAGGAATTGTTTTAACAATCTTCATCGCGGAGAAAGCTCGTTCAGTAGTTGCTGTCGAAACAAGAAAAGTCAAAATAAGCCGAATCAACCTGTCAACTAGTGTATAAATATTTTTCCTTTTGTTCAAAAAAAATCAATTCTTCTTATTTTGTTCATGATTCAACCTAAAACCAAAACATATATTAAGAAAAAATTGATAATTTTGATGGCTCTGCTAAAAACAAAACATAAAAAAATCCAAGCATATTCAAAACAAACCAATAAAATATATTTAATTAATTAGAAAAAAATCATTATCAAAAATTTAAAAAACAATTGTTAGAAGTAGCAGATCTAAAAAAAAAGTAAAAATAATAAAATTATAAAAAACCATAATCAAATTCTTAATAAATATCTCAAAATAAAATAAAAAATATATTTTAAATTTAAATTGAACTTATTTTGTTTAATAAAAGATGAATTAATCAGTACCCTATTTTAATTTTTTCACAAAAAAGTTTTATTTGTAATTTGTATCTACCCGCTGCGTTGAAGACATTTATATCAAGGCTACAGGGAGAGAAAAAATAGCAAAACACATTGATAACTTTACATTTTTTTTTCCTTTCCATGTAGGCATGTTGGTACCATAAAATCAAGGCAAAGTCAAAGGAATTCAAAATTAAAGCAAAGAATAACAAATATATTTCCTGTAAGAAGGACCCTCTCATTAAAAAATGTTACGGCTCCTCGCATTTAATTACCAAATAAATAAAAAAAATCTTGCAGAGGCCCAGGCCCTGCTTGCCATCCCTTCATTCCGCTCCTGGGTAGAAAACTAGTTGATTTTAAGCAATAATACTATTTTAAAAAAGAAATGTGATTATATATATATATATATATATATATATATATATATATATATATATATATATATATTTCTTGATTTTCAATGAACCATAACTTGTTACGAAGATAGGCGCAAAATCATTATTTTACATTTGTTTCGCAATTCTTGTGGAAAACGGTACTCATATTCTTTGAATCTTTCTCCGATAATTGTTTGTAATGTGATTTTCCATGTACTTATCATTATAACTTCTAAACCAACATTCTGAGTAACCAAACAATTTTATTGTAATGTAAATCTAATTATATTACAACTCTTGTTATATTTTGGTTACTTGCATGCATTGTACCTGTCATCATTGCTAGAAATAAAGGTGATATCATTGGTCTTTTGGGTAACTAGAAAAGTATAGATGGACTTGAGGCTAATGAATGGTGTCATCATGTTAGCCTGAAGCCAGGAAAAATAAGTTTTAGAAATTAAAAATTAAAATATAATTAATATGGAAGAATTGCAATTCTAAATTTAAAAAAATCAAGTAAAGACTTGATTGAATAAATTTCTATAATTATCCTGAAATCATAAATGTGATATTATTCAAGGAAAAATTTATATTTTATTATTTATAGAGTTTTCAGGTTTCTCTGTAAATAAAATATCATGCCTCTTAATTTCTATATAGTAGTAAAAATATAAAAAACTATGCAAGTTACAAAACATTTAAAAATTATAAAAGAAAAGAGCTAACACTTAAAGGTATGAAAATTCCTCTCTTCTAAAAATATTTAGTAGATTTTTTCTTATTAGTAGTTTGTATAAATTACTGTTAGAAGTCAAACACGTGAATAATTAACTTGTGGTTTGCGAAAACTTATATTTGAAACAATTATTTGAAACAGAAAAAAATATTTGATCTCCACTTAATTTTTTATAAATTTTAAATAACTCTAAATATATCTAACAAAATTCTTCAAGCTCCTCCAAAAAAAAATTAAATTTATTTTTTTCAATAAGCATATTTGTTTTGAGGAACCTGGCAAAGATCCCATGTGTTATCAGCCCCCATCATTTATAATAACACTAGCGAATCATTTCTCTTTGGTCTTGACTCTGGACACACCTCCATCTAACGGTTCTCATTTGGTTTTGAAAGTTTTTTTAGGATATCAGCCGTTGGATCTTTAGTTTGATGATATTACGTCCTGGTGGCCACACATGGAAGGTAGAGATTGGATGTTAACCTTATCGTAAGGCACCCCTCTCGGAATGCCACGTGGAAAGGGCCCATATCCTTGTATCATCTTTGTATTACAGGAAGGTAGAAGTGACCGTGGAAATGGTTTATAGCCCTTCATTCGGAGATGAGGACTTTCCATTTACATGGAGATATTTGGATCATTGTGGTATATATACAAAAGTACCCATTTAGAATGTCTATTTTAATTTCTCTATTTTTGGAGATTTTAATATATTATTTTAGATTTTAATTAA
>Ga0325411_1006117_pt1 | contig 13234 bp, 10 predicted proteins | sample PopdelMetagenome_13_FD_206181 | JGI IMG/M metagenome (GOLD analysis project Ga0325411, IMG submission 206181) | Populus deltoides microbial communities from Bellville, Georgia, United States - Xylem-PdIQD-R4 | ecosystem: Host-associated > Plants > Phyllosphere > Stem > Wood/Secondary xylem... | reverse complement strand
TTTTTTTTTCATTTTAACACATAATTCTCCCCCTCTATCTCTATGTGGTAAGGTTTTAAATATGTTTTGAGTGGAAAAAATATTTGAGTTTTAGATAATAACTCGAAAATCCACTTGCCAATCAAAGTTAAATCTTAAAAAAAATAATTGACCAGCAATCATACATATGATTGTGTGCCCAGGTTGAAGAACACATTGAGCGCAATTTACATCTTTGAAAGTCGGAATCCTCAATCCTTCTGCAAGTCAATTGATTAGGGTAAGTAGTTAAAATTAAATCTAATTATTTATTAGTAGAAATCTATGATTTTGGATTCAGTATTTTTATTTCATGAAAATCTCAGGATGTTAACTGGAAAACAAAATTGAATTTATTAACAACTTAGTTATAAAATTTGGTTTGATTTAAAATTTCAAATTTTAATAGCCTCTTGACTCAAAACTTAATTCGGTCTACGTAAATAAAAAAAATATAGCATTTTTTTATTAAAATAATATTATTTTTTATTTTTAACAAATCAAAATTTAAATGAATTTACTGATTTTACAAGTTAATTTATTCGCCCCACAATTCTATAACTATGAACCAGAATTAAAAATTTGTTTGAATTATATGATTAATTCAAGCACTTTATGGCATCTCTCTCAAAACAGGAAACACAATTTCTGTAATTAATTAAATTCAATAACAAACTTTAAAATTTAGACACTCATGTCATGATGATCATAAGCTTGTAGCCTTGCTACAATTAGCCGTGAAATTGTTGAATGGTCTTGAGAAACAGAAAAGGTAACAATATATAATTATAATAATAATTATTCTGAAATGAAAGTCAACAAGGTCGTTGTAGTATAGTGGTGAGTATTCCCGCCTGTCACGCGGGTGACCCGGGTTCGATCCCCGGCAACGGCGTTTTCAATTTCTATTTTTTAAATTTTAACTTATCCAATTGAATTAAAAGTTAAAACCCCAAAAAAGCCCGCCCACCTCTGTCTCTCTCATTTTCCACTTCACTTCCGCCATTCCACTACCACGCAAACCTCTCCGAAAACAACACCGTCTTAATCACGAGCACACCGTCAACCGCGTACTTTTCTCCATGGAAACCGACGAGACCGATCGCGTGCTTCCTTTCCAACTTCAATTCGATAAACCGGTCGCTTCTCAGGTTAAAATCGCAGAGTGGAATCCTGAAAAGGATTTACTCGCAATGGTAACTGAAGACTCCAAGATTTTACTCCATCGATTCAATTGGCAGAGGTTATGGACTATCTCCCCTGGTAATTACCTTTATTTACCCTCCAATTACTTTAATTGTAATTTTTAGGGTTTTTTTTTTGTTAATCTTGTGTAACAGTTCTTCTGCAAGTGTTTTGAAGTTGAATGTTTGTGAATTTTTTTAGGAAGGAACATTACATCATTGTGTTGGCGACCGGATGGTAAAGCGATTGCTGTTGGTCTTGAAGATGGAACCATTTCTTTACATGATGTTGAGGTCAGTTTCATTGTTTACAATATTTGTTGTTATTTTTGGCAAACCTTTTTAAACTTGAATGAGGAGATTGGTTTTTTTTCCCTTCATGATTTTAGCATGCGTTGTTTGAATGCGAGAATGTATTCTGATTGTTGTGCTGATTAAATAACACTTGCGTATGAGTTATGGCATTTAACTTTCTGGCTGGTATTTTACTAGTGTTTTTATCATGGTTTCTAATGCTTGGCAATGCATATCGACCAGAATGGCAAATTGTTGAGAAGCTTGAAGTCTCATACCGTTGCCGTTGTGTGTCTTAATTGGGAGGAGGAAGGACAACTTATTAGAGTATGCCGTTTTCTTTCATCTCTCATGAGTTCCACAAGATCGCTCAACAAATTTTTCTCTAGTTTACCATTAAACTTGCTATTTTTCATCTGGCTTAAGCTTTTGATTTCTTCCCCAGAAGCATTTTTTTTCTCATTTCCATTGCTTATTTAAATTTGGTTTTCAGGATGACTCTAAAAACTCCTCATCATATGAAGACCGCACTTCCCGTTTCTTTCCTCCTGCTCCTAGGGTCCCCCGAATGCCTGGAGTAGTGTCTGGAGATACTGGCTTCATGGATGACAGTGAAGATTCATATAGAGAGCTGTCAAACTCTTCGTACCAACGCTTTAATATTCTGTGTAGTGGAGATAAAGATGGAAGTATATGCTTTAGCATATTTGGTATATTTCCAATCGGAAAAATTGTGAGTTATACTCATCTGTTCTTTAAATAAACATTTGAACTTTGTTGATCATTCATTCTCCTGTTAACCAAGAACCTTTTCAATTGTTTTGGAATTGATTGAGGGCTTATGGAACTGTGGCAAACTTATCTCAAGTATGCTTAATATTTTATATAATGGCTCATGATTTGTCATTTGTGGTAATGAGTAATTGGATGTAGGATCTTGTGAAAGCTTGGGCCATTCGATAAGCCTGATTTGATACAAATCAGTTGTCATGATTAAGACTATTTGCCCATTTCCCTCTTTACATTTCCCCCCTTTTTCTTCTATATCCTTGTTATTACCCTGACTTTAGCTGTTAAAGATTTGGTCGGATGAAAATTCATAGTTGAGTAACTATCATACTAGTTTTTGTGCTTCATCTGCTGGTCCAGTATCTGGTTAATATTCTTGTTGGTTAAGCCAGTGAATTACTTTATCACTTATTAAACTGTTTTTTTTTCAGTATGATGTCCATTGTCTCATTTTCATCATTTTTATTCTTTTTGTTTTCATGCTGGTAATTTCTGATATATGTGCAAAATTATATGCAGAATATACACAAGTTTTCAGTTCCAACCCCCTTTATTGATAAGCAGACCCCTCGTCAAATTTTGAATTCTTCCATTTACAAGGTATGCCCATCTTCCATTTTGGACACCCTTTAAGAGTTCAGAATTTTTAGGACTATAATATACGTGTTGAGTAATTTTCTGTACAAAAGCAAGATGATTTTTCTACATGTTCATTGTCATTAGGTTTCTCTGTCGAAAGACCTCTGTCGTTTGATTGTCATGTGCTCTGGAGAACTTAATGAAAACAGAGAATCAAGAGAAAGCCAAATGGTCAGGCAGGGTATGCATAGCTTAGTGCTCGATACTTCTATATTTTTGAAGAGGTAATTTCATCATAGAACTGGGATTAGTTGTAGGTGTAGTTATAAGACTGGCCTGGGGTTCAACACAGCCCAAGGCTCGAGTGGTAGATTGGGGGGTTATCCTGTGTCAACCCAACCTTTGACCTTTTTTTCTTAAAAAAATCCCAAAACGACATCATTTTGGTAAAAAAAGGGGGGTTTCCAATGACCCAAACCAGGCCCTAGGTTAGTGGCTCACCAGGTTGGGCTAGGATAATGATGGTTGCAAGTTGCCTACAAAACTATGCACTTAGGATTTTCTCTCCTGTATTCTTGCCCACAATTTCAATCCACTTTCTGGATGCTCATTATTTGGTTTTTTGGCCTGTAATGTTACTTGAAGTTGACAAAAATGTGCTTTGTAGTTAAGTTTCTCACTTTCTTTGTCATTGCAGGAAAAGTGAGCTCCATCAGTTGGCTCAACAAGCTTCCAATATTGAGGACTTAACTGAAGTTATCAGGGCGTCTTTATCAGTTATGTGCAAGCAGTGGTCAGATGCCATGCACACATTTCATGAGAAATTTGATTATCTGTCTACCCTGATTATTGACCATGGTAACTGTGTTCGACAACACAAGATTCACTCTATTGGTTATAACTCCTGTATTATTATCCCATTCATTGACTTCTAGTTCTTGTATACAGCACTGGACTCTACTCCACAAGAGGAATTTCTCAGCCTTTTAGGGGGTGCTCGGACCAGTTCAGCAGTACATCAATTTCTAGTTAACTCCCTTGGTGAAGTGGTATGGCCTTAACTAGATTTGTTTATAATTTTTGTTGCCAACAGAGGAGATTGTAATTGTGCTTTTGGCTAATGGTTTTTTATATTTAATTTCTTCTTCATTTACAGGGCGTGAAGCGTGTGTTAAAGGTCATTTGTGGGACAGCAAAAGAACTTCAGCGCATTGTCCTTGATCATTTACAGGTCAGGTGCTGTATTTTATCTTTCTTTAAGTGGTTGATCAGGTTCGAGTTTGCTAAAACTTGATTTACTGAGTACCTAAGGTTGGAATATCATATATTTGGGTTCATAAGCCCCGGAATCATTCACCGGCCTGAGCATGCATTCTGATTTGCTGAATACATACATGTCAGTGTTCACAGGAAAAAAAAAAAAGGGCAGTACCATGCTTGCAAAAAAGCCATACACGTCAAAGAAGACTTGTATACTCACGAAAGGCTATAATTGTGCTCTGCTTTGAAGTCTCCTCAATCAAGTGGATTGAGGATAAGTAGTTTGGGTTTTTCATGGGCCATTTCATATTGGACGACCTATCAGCAAGGAAGAAAAATAACTTTGTTGGTTTTATCTTGGATTTTGACTTTCAATATCTTCAAATGCCTTCATCAAAGATGATGACCTGAGCAATTTGGCCATTTTTCAATGAATTTCATCATCTCTGGATTTATGTCTTTTTTGCTGAGGTTATAATTTAACTGTGTTTATTACAAAACTAAAAAAAGTTATGCTTATTAGTTGCCCAGTTTACATGGGGTGACATGTTTTTTTTTATCATCAAATTCCCTGTGCTCTCTCTTTTCCTTTCACAAGTTCTGTGATTAGATTTCCATCTGCCTGATATAGTTTTTTCTTTTTGTTGTATTCTTTTATATTAAGGGGCTTGAGTGGAAACTAAAAGATACATATTCATTTCCCAGCCTGCTGCAGAAATTATTGGATTTAGAATGGGAGAGCTAAGAGGCCTTTCCAGATGGCGTGCACGCTACCATGGTATTGGTTTGGATGAGATGCTTATTAACAATGCAACAGAAAAATCTGGTATGATACTAGTGCAGATTGAACGGTTTATGAGGGTCCTTTCATCTGTGGAGCAGCAGGTACTGTAATTGAGGAACTAAAATTACTTGTGAATTTTTTGGTGCTGTTGCTAAATAAGGCAAATTATTGCTCTTCAACTTGGAGAAATAAGGGGTGGCTGTGTCATGAACAGAAGTACTTTTTTGTGAAAACAACTGATACTGTACTGGGAGGAGAGAGAAAATTTCTCTTTTCATGAATTGTGATATCTTTTTGTTGAAAACTCTAATGGTACACCTTTCCTTTTTTCAGTTTTCAAATTTCTTCAATTGGCTTCTTAAATGTATAAAGCTGCTTATGCAAGAACCCAGTGACCAGCTTCTTCCATACAATAGGTTTGTGTTTGAGGCATTTTCATATTCCAACTGGTAGCTTACATAAATTTTGTACTAAAAATTTCTTTCTGTTCGGCAGTGAACTTGTTGTCATATTCTTGAAGTTCTTATACGATCAGGATCCAGTTAAGCAGTTGCTGGAAGTTGATCATGATATTGAAGTTGACTTGTAAGTTATATATTCAACCGTAGTTATTATTCTACTATTTGTTTTCACTGAAAAACTTGCCTTTTTTTTTCCCTTTGAGATTCATTTAGGCTAAATGGGTTTACCCACCTTGAACTTTTACTCATTTGAGAACTAGTCCATCAACTTCCAATTTCAGATTTGAACTCCCTGGACTATGTTTTTGTAATCAAATCCTTCTTTACTTTTTGTAGGATTCCATCCATGAGATAATGGATTTTGCTTATAAAACATGTGTCTGATATAAAAAAAATGATATTTTATTCAATAAAAATAGTAAAGTTGCAAAAATACATACGATAAAAGAAAAAAAATATAATTAGGTCAAAAAACAGTTTTTTTTCCAGTGATAATTAAACTTTCACATGCAACAATCCATTATCTCATGTATGGAATCCTACAAAAATTAACAAAAAGGATTTGATTTCAATTGGAAGTCGAGGGACTAATTCTCAAATGAGTTAATGTTTAGGGAAGGTGACATCCATTTAGCCATACACATATTAGGTTATGAACAATCATTTCCAATGTTTCTTAAAGACATCAATATAATAACTATGAGCTACATATTTGGCACTCTCTCAATTGGAACCAGCTTAGATCACAGTTATGCATGCTCCACTTCAATTATGCATGTCTGCATATTTGGTTTTATGCATGATTGCAAATGTTGGTGTACTTCTGAGGTCACTTTTTTTAATGTTTGCAAATTTTATTTCAGAGAAACAATGCAGAGAGTTAAGGAATTAGTTCAGTTTGGGGGATTTTCAGATTGTGAATATCTGCAAAGAACATTGGCTAAAGAATTCCAGCAAATGGAGGACAGGTATATGTTTATTTATCCTTTTGCTGTCTAGTAGTATATTAAATAGTAAATTATGTTGATGGAGATGTTAACATGGCTCATTGAACTTCAAAGTTTTCTATAAGGAAAGAAAATTCTAGAATATGATGTACTGTGAATGACTGTTGAGGAACATGTCAATGTATTATCAGTTCTCAGACTAATAGAATTGCTATTAGCAGGGTCTAGAATGCATGCACACATTATCTTGAAATTTCTCTATTTTATTAAGTGATTAGCTTATATATGTCTTTGCGGAGTATCATGCTTTACCATTTTTCATGTTATAAATGCCTTATTCATGGCTTCTACAATATTAGCTTCAAGGAAGCTTTCCTGATGCCCTTTACTACCATATCAAGAAAGATGCTATGTGAGGATTTGCTGCCACTGTTTCCTCTTCCATCTTCATCTTCATCAGCATCAGCATCTGTATCTATGGCAATTCCCATGTCAATATCATACTATGAGGTACATTTTCATCAATGCATGGGGAATTTTCTTCTCTTGTTTTCCATTGAACTTTCTAATCAGACACGCTATAAAATGCATCATTTTCATCAATGCATGAGGGATTTTTCCATTCCAAGTAAGTCCCAATTTGTTAAAAGAAATTGAAGTCACATCTTTTGTGCTATATATTTGATTGGCTGCCTTGATTTTAACTTTTTCTTCCCTTCTTTAGGATGCTTCTCAAGCTGTTTCATCTCATCAGACATGTCAGCACAGTTTTGTTGACTATGTATGCTTCCAAGTACCTGATGAGCCATTTTCAGATATTGCAAACTGTATAGGCGTAATAAGAGGATTTACGCATGACTTGAGCAGTTCAAAGAATGGTTATACGTCATTGGAAGCTGTACTGTTGTATGTTCCTGCTGGTTACGAGTGTGTGGATCTCTCATTATATAAGGTGAGACCTTAAGACTCCTTGGCGTGCAGTCTTCTTCTTTTCATTGCTGTGGGATATTGTGTAACTTTTTCGGTCTCAACCAGGATAGTCAAATTGTCTTGTTGTTAAATGGGGCATCTGCGTCATCTGAAAGTTCTGGAGATGCTTGTATGATGATTGTGCAAGCTAGCGAGCTTCCATTTATATCTATTTCAAGATTCACCGACTTAAACTTATGGAACTTGTATCAACTGAAGGTACCTTATGCAATTTATTTTAGTCTGCACCTGCTGGATTGAATACAGACATGGAGACAGATTTTTGTACTGTTGCATCTCTTCTGAATTTTGTAGTTGACATGCATTTGGAATTTTTTCTATTTGTTCAACTTAAGTTTAAGTTACTTCAAAATCCCAAAGTGACTAAACTTTGTGGTTTTGACTTGTCTCTGAAATCTGTCTCCTGTTTTGTCTTGTGCTTAAGCTTCTTAGTTCTTAGTGCCCACTTGTTTTAAGATCTTAGTTGCTTCTTCTCATACATTGAATTGAGTCAAGCCGAAATGTTTTTGGCATTGCTTTTTTAGTCTTAAATCACATCGTATTTATTGTCTCTAATTTTATGCTCTCTTTGGTTAATTTTCATCTTGATTAGCTTAACAGTATTAATTATTTGTAGGAATTTAATTTCATTCCATAAAGGAATTCTGTCACTGCTGCACATTTCTTGTCTATGTATTTCCAAATTTCTTTTTTATTGACTTCTCACCTAGAAATGATACAATTAGGATTCTACTGTGCAACTGCAAATGGAGAACGAAAAAGTTCGCAATATTCCTCACTCTGTAATTGCTCCCTTGGCAGTTAGTGGTAAGTGTCCCTCCTCTCAGCTCCATTCCATTGGTTTTTAAAGTACATTAATAGCTGGTAACTTGTTAAGGGTAACATCAGGTGAATTCATCACAGCACTGATAATCTCAATAAAAGACACTTTTGATATATCAAAATATTTAACAATATCGAATAATGATAAATAATGTTATAATTATAAAGTAATAGTTATTTAAGCATTTATATATCACAAGGTCATTAAACATTATTGATTTCTCTATCATTTACTTTTCATCTTTTTAACTTCTACAATCATTTTAATCGTTATTTTTAACATTTTAGTTTTTTCTTATTTTCTCAACAACATTACATGATAAATTGACAAGGATAATGATGTTAAGTATATTCTTAAAAATAATTTCAATTTTTTATATATATAATATCCTTATCACTGTATTATACACATGCCAATCAATTTATTCATATCAAACCAAATATCCATGAACAAAATATATGTATAATAACGTGGTCTTATTTATTTACAAAAAGAAAAGGAATATTTGGCAAACAATTAAATATAGAATGATCAGAAGATATTTAATATGAGCATGATTTGTTTTACATGTGGACAATTAAAAAAATAAATATTAATTTTTCAAATAAATATTATGGCTTATTAGCATTATGAATTAAATGGATGTAGTCTTATACATATGTATATGTTAGAGAATAATATAAATCATATCTTGAGACCTCACCTAACAGCTTAAACTATTGGGTTGAGATGATTCTTTGACAAGGTATCAGAGTCTTGATGACCAAGCGGTCACGAGTTCGAATCTCACCATCCCTGTTTATTTGATAAAAATTAAGCACAAGGTAATATGAACCTGTGCAAGTTTCAAATCCAAAAAGAACTTTCCTTTTTTAACTCACATAAATAATAGTAGGTTTCTAAAATAGAAATCCTTATGGTTGAAAATGTCATTATTTGGAATAAGTACCTCAAATATGTGTGTGCACAGAAAAAGAATGATATTTTAATTAATTCACATTATATATTTCAGATAATTTTTTGAGAGATTTGTTTTATAAATGTAGTGGCAACTAATAATTTGTCTTGACATGTTAGATCATAATAGAATGAAGTGATAAATTTATTCACAATCTTAAATGCTATTATATATTGTTAATTTGTGTTTCTTTTAATACTGTTGATTTGTTTGTAACAATGTTGTATAAAATTCTGATAAAAAACAATGCTGTATTACATGGCTATGTGAATATCACATTTTTTCTATTATAAAACAATGTTTTTTTTAAAAGATTTGTTGATCACGGCAAATGGTTTATCAGAAAAAAAATTTTTGGCAAAACAGAACAAATCCTTTCATTAAAAGAATTGGCACTTTTCCTATTATAAATCAGTCTCAACAATTCAAGTTTTCAACTTTTTGTATCATAGAATAAATGTCTTATTAAATACATGAACCAATCAAAACAAGAAATTAAAGAGGAAATGATTTTATATTTTCAACAGCCAATCAAAACATATTTGAATGGTGAGTACAATGGGAATACAATTGTATTCAAGTCTCTTGCCTATTTTTATATGATATGTGATATTTGTGCGTTAACATATGCATTACTGCTATGTTTGCAGCGGTAAGAAAAAATTCAATTATGAACATATTTAACTCCTCCTGGCATCTGAATGCTTTCTTTCAGAACCTCTTTTTTGTTTAGGTTGCATTTTTCGTTGATAAATGTAAATCAAGTATAATGTTATCAATGTCTTGAAACATTTTTTTTTTTATCAAAATTTACCGTGACAGCATCCAGAGGTGTTGCATGTGTTTTTGCTGCAAGAAAGCGTGCTTTGGTCTACATCCTAGAGGAAGATGAAGAAGAAGTTCCAGACACAGAGTGATTGCCTCTCTCCCCAGTCGCCACCCCTTTCGGTGAATTTTATCAAACCTTGTTGCTAAGAACAAATCTGCTGTTCTATGAGTTTGATTTTATTTCATATTTATTTCTGTGCATCACTTTTGCGCTAATTCCCAATCAACTACAAGGTGATCAATTCTAATATCCGTGTAATAGAAAATCTGCCGTTCGAATTGTTGTTCTTTTGAATAGGCCAACTCTTCCTCTGGCAAATGGCAATGAACAAAATCATATGATTTCATACATTGTAGACTTGCTTCTTCGTTGTGAATTCAGGTTTTGATCTGGCAATTCAATCACTGGCACCAACAATTATACATTTAATGTTATAAAGAAAAAAAAATTAAATTAGGTCACCCTCTTTGTTTTTGTCGACCTTTATAAACAAAAAACATTAATTAGCATAAAACCTGCTAGCTTACTGTACAGACAGATTCCTACACATGTAGATTAATGTATTAAAGAGCAGCAGGAGCTTGAGCCATCCCACAACTGATTTACCTGATGAACGAGATGGATCGTCGCCATAGCTGTAATTTGGAGGTGCGGTATCTCATCCTCTTTAGAAGAAGGCCTTTGTCTCCTGTATGAATTAAGAATCGGGGCGCCAAAACCCTGAGAGCCTAATGAAGGAGACGGTGGTGGACCAAGAGCAAGTAAATTGTTAGTTACCAGAGGATCCTGTAAAGACAATGAAGTGGCGTGGAAGTGAAAGGAGATGTTGAGATTTCCATTCTGTGAAAGCACTGAGAATCTGGAAGCCATATACCATCATCATAACCTAGAGAGAGGAATGAGAGTATTCAGATTCAGCGACGAAATATACGAAAAAGCTCTGTGCTCCCAAAGAAATACAGAAGGCTCTAAACAAACCGCAAGTGTTTCGTGAAAGAAACACCTCATATGCTTTAAAAAAAAAGAAACAAAAACACAATTTACATATCATTGGTATTATTTAGGATTGTAATAAGAATTATTTTTTAAAATATTTTTCATTTGAAAATTTATAAAAAAAATTCAAAATCGCTTTTTAATAAAACGATCACATTCTTGTTTGTTTACTTGCCTCGATCACTCTCGTTGTATTTGTTTTTTTTTTTTTTTACTTGCCTTGATCTACAATTTCAATATAACTTTCTCTAGTTTTAACCTTGCAGTTCTCCTTTGTAATTTACTTTTTGCAAGTTTATTTTCAGATCAATATTTATTTCTATGTTTAATTTATCGGGTTTTTTTACATGCTTTCTTTATAGCTTTATGTTTTATTTTTTTTATTTACTTTTCATGCAATTTACTTATTGTTTTATTTAATTATTTTATCTACTATGTGATTTAATGTTTTTTTTTTAGTTTTGCAAGCTCAATGCTCAATGCGAAATTAATCTCTGTAGTTTTTTTTAAATAAATCTTCATGATTTATTGCTTGATATAGAATTTGTAGTTTAGATTGAAATAAACCTCTCAGGATTAATGACCTTGTGTTATAATGGAAGATCCTAGAAACTTGTATTTTTTATAGCAACCTTTTCCCTTTCTTTTTTATCCACGGTTTCTCACATTAATGAATAACTATATATAAATATATTTGGAATGAAATAACATCAAGGTCGTTGTAGTATAGTGGTAAGTATTCCCGCCTGTCACGCGGGTGACCCGGGTTCGATCCCCGGCAGCGGCGCTTTACTTTTTTATTTTTTCTTCATTTATATAATTAAGAAAAAAAACTCGCCCTCCTCTCCTCTGTTGGTCTCATTTGTCCCTTCCCTTCCCGTCACTCCTTTCCCTCCCAAATATCTCCAAAACAACCACCACTCCTCTTCGCGTGCTCCCCTATTTTTTTTTATACCATGACTGCGTGACAGCATCCAGAGAGGTGTTGCGTGTGTTTTTGCTGCAAGGTGAAGAAGTTCCAGACACAGAATGACTGGCTGCCTTTGGGTGAATTTAACAAAACCTTGATGCTAAGAACTACTAGTCTGCTGCTTTATGAATTTGATTGAGTTTATTGCATATATTTATTCTCTGCATAAATTCTTTACTTCCCCCATCAACATGCCTTTATGATGATAGCCATTTTATCTGGGGCTCAAATAAAAATTCCTCAAAGGGAATAAAGAATGGCTTCAAGGTGTTGCTCCTTCGAATAGGCCAACTCTTCCTCTTACCAAAATGGCTATGAACAAAATTATATTATCCCACTAAATCCATGAAGAAGACTCGTATGAATCTCCTCCTCTGAGAAGAAGTCCTCGGTTCCCCTGTATGAATTTAGATTCGATTAACCAGAACTCTAGGAGCCTGATGTAGAAGATCGTGGTGGACCAAGAGCAAGGAAAATTGAAAGTTCCTGGAACCTGGGTTTGCTGTGAAGTATTGACCAGATGATTCCGTAAAGGCAACGATGTGGCATCGAACTGAAAAGGGGTGTTCAGATTTTCGTTCTGTGTATGGATTGAGAATATCGCAGCCATACCATCATTATAGCCTGGAGAGAGACAGGAATGAGAGAGCTTTAACAGTAAGCAACCAGACATATGAAGAAGCTCGGTACTAACAAGGAAATATAAAAAACTTTAAATAAACAGCAGGACTTGTGAAAGGTTTATACAAGCAACAGAAACACAATTTAAATATCAAACACAGCGCAGCATTCTAATAATCACATGGTTTCACTTTCTATGTTGTTCGTGTATATTATGATTGATTTTCACTTGAAAAGTGTACCTCCAACAGTTGGACCTCAGTCCATAGCAGGCTGCTCTGAAGGAACTGGAGCTGGTAGGTTAGGTAAAGTAACCTGATGATCATACGAGTTCAAAAACTCTTGTTGACTAGATGAAACATCATTTTGAGAAGCAACTACACCCTGATTCTGCTTGAGGTCTAGAAGGGTCTTGCCATCGTGCTCTATAACATGCATCCAAGTATCATATGTCATCTTCACCAAGCTTTGTTCTTTTCTTTTTCCTGGTTTTCAGATGAAATGAAACCAAATTTCATTCAAATGCATGGGGAATGCAACCAAAAACCCAACAATATGGAACTAGCTAATCAATAATCCTAGATTTCTTACCTTCTGATTGTCAGGAAGAGAGTCATCTGAGTAGAACTGTCCGTTAGATATCAAGCCACTTAATTCATAGATATTGTTGAAAACAACATCAACATTCTTTGCACCATCAGAGTAGTAGATATAAAGTTTCCCGCTCAGAA
>Ga0325411_1006114_pt1 | contig 13239 bp, 13 predicted proteins | sample PopdelMetagenome_13_FD_206181 | JGI IMG/M metagenome (GOLD analysis project Ga0325411, IMG submission 206181) | Populus deltoides microbial communities from Bellville, Georgia, United States - Xylem-PdIQD-R4 | ecosystem: Host-associated > Plants > Phyllosphere > Stem > Wood/Secondary xylem... | reverse complement strand
CAGTGACCCTAAAAAATCTCCGACAGCAATTCCCTTCATCCCAGAATCTTAGGTGACCTCATTACTTTTCTTCTTTAGATCGAAATCAAAGCTCGCTTGGAATACTGAGTTAAAATTACTATCCTTACCATTAAAACCACTTCAAGGTAATTTTAATTAAATTTCTTAAAATGCCTCGTAAGGTGAATTACGGAGTAGATTGTGACGATGGAGATTATGATGATTACGACGATGATTATGATGCAGAAGATGATGGTTAGTAGAAATAATTACTTCTTATATACATGTAATGCTACAAATTTGCTTTATTTGATGTGGTAATTACTTATTAATTTCGTACCAGTGGAAGCAGCTGAGCCTATACACGAAACGGCCAAGTACAATGATAAGGTTAGACTATGGCGTTGCGCAATTTGCAATTATGATAATGATGAGAGCATGACTGCTTGTGATATTTGCGAGGTTATTCGGAATCCTGTCCCTGGCAGTATCAAGAGAGTTGGAGGAGGAGGTATGGAGAAGTTTCTGTTTTCAATTTGAACATCTTAGCAACTGTATGTATGCTTGATCGTTTTTCTTCTTTGTAGTTAGGAAAATATTTTGTTCTTTTCATATTATGTTTTGCTTCTTCAACAACTTGGTTGTGAATTATGTAGTGTTATTTTTTTAGCTCATTGTGTTTTGTCTTCGTTTACTTCCTGGATGATGTAAGGCACTAACATAGGAGGCATGATTTTGGCGGTGGCGCTGCTTTGGTTTGATATGACAATGCAGACAGCTTGTATCTTTGTTGTTGTTATTGAGGTTTCATTTCAAGTTGGTTCTCCCTTTATAGAATAGATTTCTATGATGCAGCGGGTAGTATGTGCAAAGAGTCTGGAGCATCCATGATGAACAAGTCTCTTTTCTGTATCATTGCCACATTGGACTCCACAGATGGCTGTAGTAGGTCAAAAGTGGAATGATGATTTTGTGACAGAAGAGGGCAAAACTTCCACAAGTGTGGGAGTTTCCAAGGAAACTCTGATGATATTAGTTCCTGTATTGATGTAGGTCTGCGCATGTTCTAGAACAGGATGAATTGATGAAAAACAGTAGATATTAAAGACCCGTTTTCTTTAACTTGAGAATCCTTTGAATGAAGGTGGTGTATATATTCTCCAGCTGGCGGCTGTTTTTTGGAGTCATTTTGCAATCTTGCTTCTCAAAACTGTCGTTAGATCTGTGGCTTCTATGTATGTAGTAACATTTCATATATTACTTATACAGCTCCTTTTAAGTTTAATATTCCATCTCCAGATGATTTGGTTTCTGATGGATTACATCCCTCCAAAATTGGTTCTAAAGGTATCCTTTTATAGTTTCAAATTTGAGAGGTCACTTTGTGTACGGTGCCAAAAACTTTATTTACTTCAGTTAACATTAGGAGGATTGAGAAAAATATCAGCTTGTTTGTATAGCGGCCATTGATTCGTACATTGGTATAAGCGTCTCCAAATTCTCCCTTCCAGGAATCTAGTTTGGAGTACAGCAGTTGAGTACTGGTATTCATTCGAAGTATTCTACCCCGTAAGGCTGTGCTCCACAGGAAATAACTTACACTATTATAGCTCAACTGTCTATTTTAATCCGCTCCTATCAGGATGATATAGTCTGCCATATAAGCTTAATCAAGTGGAGGTTGGGTCTGAATAAAAAATATTGTGCCACAAGTTGCAAAATTAAGGCTTTGAGTTTATTATATATAATGGAACAATGTCCTGCTACAACATGAAATGATACAATATGCTACCTGCCTTTTAATTGCTCACAGTGTACAACTTAGTGACATGGTATTCACTTATGTTGGTTTGCATGCACAAACAAGCTATATTTTTCTTAAATGCATGTCTGTGTTATATATTTATACAAATCATATTATCCATTGTTAGCTGAAACAACAATGTAGTTAAAATAGCTTAATTTCAAGAGTTCTCTCAGTTCCTTTTTGAATATAATTTTGCTTCATCTTGTTTCTGTACTGCCTTTTCTTGCAGCCGAACTTTTCAACTCCAGATATCCAAACATAACTGCTGGCGTTACTGAGATTGTTAAAAGTTCAGATAAATCATCTGCATCGATGCCAAAAGGCAAACAAGGACAACAAATTTCTGATGGTTCTTCTGCTTCTATTTCAAAAGGCAGGCCTGGAGTGGATGAGGGCAATCAAAAGAAGAATGGTATAGTTGGCACTCAATCAAGCGATGAAACTTCAGATAGCACTTCATCAACGCCAAAAGGCAAAGATAAAAGTGTTGATTATAGCAGTTCTTCAACAAACAGGGGCGAGTCTCTTGGTCTTACAGGCAATTTGAATGAAGTGTCCCTGTCTGATAAATCTGGAAAGTCGTACAAGGCTAGTGCTAAGAGGCACAAGTCATCTGCACAGTATCAACCAGATAAATGGATGCTCCCCAGCAAATCAGAAAATTCATTGACACAACTGAATCTTGCAATTGTAAGTGGGACTTGGATTTTAGTCATATACTCTAGGAATTGGATGCTAATATCTTCAATAAGGATATGTTAATAATTTTTTTATTGATAAACTTCATCTATAAACGATTATAGGTTGGCCATGTTGATTCTGGGAAATCAACACTCTCAGGTAGACTACTACATCTTTTGGGACGAGTAACCCAAAAGGAAATGCTCAAATATGAAAGGGAGGCCAAGTTACAGGTGATGTCAATAAGGTTTTGCTTGTTTGCATGCATTTGCTGTTTAAGAAAACAACAACAATAACAATACTTGATTTTGGTTTTTTTATAATTCAAACAGGGCAAGGGGTCATTTGCTTATGCTTGGGCATTGGATGAGAGTCCTGAGGAGAGGGAAAGGGGAATAACTATGACAGTCGCTGTTGCTTATTTTGATTCCAAAAAATATCATGTTGTTGTGATTGATTCCCCAGGCCACAAAGACTTTGTCCCAAACATGATATCTGGGTCAACACAAGCTGATGCTGCCATCCTTGTAATAGATGCCTCCATTGGGGGTTTTGAAGCTGGGATGGACAACAAAGGGCAAACTAGGGAACATGCACGTCTTATTAGAAGTTTTGGTGTTGACCAGATTATAGTCGCAGTCAACAAAATGGACTCAGTGGAGTACTCCAAGGATCGATTTGATTTGATTAGAACACAACTTGGAACATTCCTTCATTCTTGTGGATTCAAGGATTCCTTGGTGTCATGGATTCCATTGAGTGCAGTGGAAAATCAAAATTTAGTTGCAGCTCCTTCTGATATTCGTTTGTCATCATGGTGAGTTCACTATCAATTTATTTACAAGAAATATTTTCCATTTCAGGAGCTATAAAAGAGGTCTCAATGGAATCTTATAATTATCTCTAGGGAGTTGAAAATCAAGCAAAGTAACTGAATTGCAGGTACCGTGGACCTTATCTGCTGGATGCAATTGATTCTCTTCAGCCACCAACAAGAGATTTCTCAAAACCTCTTCTCATGCCCATATGTGATGTATTGATATCATCTTCACAAGGGCAGGTGTCAGCCTGTGGTAAAATGGAGGCTGGTGCTCTTCGAAGTGGAGTGAAGGTATTGCATTAAGGTTGCCACTTGCTATTGTAAAACTAACTTTAGGCTTTCTGAAAAACAAGTGATATGGCTCATCATTGAGAAATCCATTGGATGGATGATTTGCATTTTCCCGAATGAAACGCATCTTATCGGTACTTCTTAGCATGAGCTGGTGAATTTTCCTTGTATGGATCTTAGGCTTCATTAATGCACTAATAAATATTCATTTATAGAAGCAAAATGTCGTGGTGGTCTTCACTTGAATGTTTCTGACCCCTCTCCATTTCCCTGGAAGGACTTGAGTAAGGTTGAAGACATTTGTAGATATTCTACAAATTTTCTCCTTGAGAGTTGAGAGTGGTCATGATTCTACTATGATAGAATTCTTCGTTAGTGTGTGTACATGTGTGTTTGTACATGTTCAGCTTTGCATAATAAGGGATGAATTTCTTGAGACATTCATGTGCCAATCATAGGCTGCCTTCAGGTAATTAATGACCCAGAATTTGACCAACTTTGCACATTGACTGTTCTTACCCATGTGTTTTTGAGTGCTGCTGTAACTTGCCAGTGATTCTTTGTCTCTTCAACTGCTCCTGGACAAGAGTAGTGCACTGGTGTGATAAAAGAGTTTTTGGGTTATTGAAAGTAAATTATAAAGTGCATATATTGGCTGTGCTTTAAATTTATACCATTGGTTGAATTTGTGCTTGCTGATAATACGTATCCGGTTGAGGTAAGGAAATGTATATTTTGTTGCAGCCAATATCACTCTGTGCTCTTACTATAACCATGTATGTAATTCGTGGAATGTAGGTTTTAGTTATGCCATCAGGAGATGTGGGGACAGTTCGCTCCCTGGAAAGAGACTCTAAGGCTTGTGATGTTGCTAGAGCAGGAGATAATGTGACTGTCAGCCTCCAAGGCATTGATGGAAGTAATGTGATGACTGGAGGTGTTCTATGTCATCCTGACTTTCCTGTTGCGGTAGCACGACATTTTGAGCTGAAGGTGCTCGTGTTAGATTTGGAAATCCCACTTGTGATTGGTTCTCAGGTAAGCTCCCCTCTACAATTTTCATCTTGTTCCATAGCGTTCTCTATTAGTTTGCAGTTGGAATCTGATAGTTCGAGTTGAATTTGCAGTTGGAATTCCACGGACACCACGCAAAGGAGGCTGCAAGAGTTGTTAAAATAATATCAGTACTTGATTCAAAGACAGGCAAGGTGACAAAGAAGGCGCCTCGCCGTCTTACCTCAAAGCAGAGTGCAGTGATTGAGGTGAATTAAAACGAATGATAATTTCTTCCATCGACATTTACACTGAAACAGCAGTGAACTCGATCTCACATTTCTTTGCCCTCTCTCTCTCACTTCAGGTGTTTTTGGACGGACCGGTTTGCATGGAAGAGTTCACAAATTGCAGAGCTCTTGGAAGAGTGTTTCTGAGAACATCAGGGAAAACCATTGCCCTCGGAATCATAACCCGGATAATAGAGGATCAAGACTAGTTAACATGAGAGGTAGATGCCTCAGCATTTGAGATGTAAACGGGTTCCATCGCTACAATTTGCCAAATTTATGTATGTTGTTAACAACAGAGAGGAGGGGCATATCCTTTCTGAGTTTTCATGAACCATTTTGCATGGGTTGCATCAATTTACACATCAGTAAAATCGGCAGCCCCCGATGTTGTCATGTAATTTTATTTTATTATTATTCTTTTCTATGCATCTTTCATCCATAGTCGTTACATAGCAGATCAGAGTTGAAGGGAAAAACAAAAATAGTTGTTCCAGTTAAAATTTAGGTTGATCTGTTTATCTGTTCAAGCTCGGAACTTTAATTAGTTGATTTTTTTTTTCAAAACAATATTATTTTAATTTTTTTATATAAAAAAATAGATTGATCTTCCTTACTGGTAACTTAAGATGTTGTCTTGGGTTTTCTAGCGGGTTTTATAATTATATTATCATCAATATAGATTAAAATTAATCACTTTCTCTGTTTTTGTTTAAGTTGTTATTAAATCTGGTCAAAGTTATAATTATAGATTGTATGAGATAATATAAGTTGACTAAGATTAATCTAATAACTTTTAATAATTAATTGTAATTTTTTTTTCCTTCAAACAAAAACAAACAATTTATCATTTATTTTATGATTTAGCAAACAGAATTAAAAGAAAAAAAAAACGATGTTTAAGTACTCTTGATTTTGTTATTGATCTAATTTTAGATAAACAATTCACTCTCATTTCTTTCCCACAATTACCTCTATCTCATTGAAAAATATTAAATAATAACTTGTAATTAAGGAAATCACATGGCAATTAAGAATGTGTTTACGAATGATTTTGCTTCTAAGATCAAAGAATAAAAAAGATAATGCATTATTTATACAAGAATAAGGTCAATGCATGGAAAAGGGTAATTACGTCAATGGATGTTCTTGACCTTATAAGCAATTTCTTTTTAGTTTAAAAACAGAAAGACTGGAAATTAAAAAATAAAAAAGGCAAGTACATGAATTGAAAATAAAAATAAAAAAAGGGGGTTTCCCCTTCATTCACACAGAGAGGCAGACACAAGTGAAGAAAGAAGAGAGGAGAGGACCTACGTGCTTCGAAAACTGACTTCTCTAATCTCTTTGGTCTTTCTCGCATCTGGGTTTTTCATTTCAGTCCCAAAGTTTCTGTCTTTAAGGTCTGAATACTTCAAATTTTCTTTTTCTTTTTGATCACTTATTTTCCTGTCTTTTTCTTTTTTTGGGTTTTAGTGGTTTTAAGTTTTGGTTGAGCAGCTGGGTTTTTTTTTATATTTTTAGTGGGGGTGAGGGGGGGGGGGGCATGGTTCTGGATTTTGTGGGTTTTTTTTTGCTTTATTATTGATGATTTTGATGAATATTAGTTGAATGTTTTTTTTGTTATTGTTTTTCTGTTGACCCTTGATTTTGAATTGATTAATTTGCTTCTCTATTTGTTAATATTCATTTTTTGTTGAGCAAAATTAGGGTGAATGATCTGATTAGTTTTGGGGGTTTTGATTGTTAGTGGAATTGTAAGGATTGTTTGATTGATTGATCAGCTTTGATGGTTATTTAAGTTAGATTCTAGTACATGCTCTTGCTACTAAGTATTAATTGTTTGATTCAATGGAATTTTCCTGAGAGTTTTGAGACATTTACAGCGAATGAAGATTCCGATAGTTTCTCATGTGTGATAGATAGATCAATTTGTTGTAATGATAACAATAGAGGTGTATTCACCCGTGTGGTTTCTTGAATTTTAGTTTCTTGTCTAAAGGGTATACTGCAGGATGGAATTAAGTTGACTTGGTTCAATCGGTACTTATAAAATATTTAGAAAATATAAGGCTGAAGTGGGAATTTGTTGCTGGAAATGGAAGGGTAAGTGATGGAGGTGACAACTCATTTGCCTAATTTCATTTGCCTAATTTGCATACAATAATATTGTCATCAAAGGATCAAAGCAACTTGTGACTTTCAGGTTTTCCTTGATATGTCTCCACTTAACTCCATCGACTATTTATTCTTCAATGAGCAGCTTTCTGCATTTTCATGCTGTCCTAGATTAGGGTTTTTCCATCTGTTTTTTTCTGTTGGAGCTTAGCTAGCACTATACTTGGTAGTTGCTATATTCGCCTTTTTTCAGTTTGTTTGCTGTCTATGTTTCTGAGTTTTCTTAATGTCATTGTAGATTGTCGTTTGGAGGTGTTGATCATGGCGTTTAAGCCTTATTTTCAAAGAGGTCACCGTGCCAATTGTATCAACATTGAAGATATTCAGTTGAATACAAATTGGGAAGATGTGATTTGTCCAATATGCTTGGATTTCCCTCACAATTGTGTTCTCCTCCAATGCTCATCTTATCATAAAGGGTGCCGACCATTTGTGTGTGATACTGACCACTTGCATTCAAATTGTCTGGATCGTTTTAAAAATGCCAGTGGTATGCCATCCCTTTCAACATCTGATTCAACTCCTTTGACAAATACTCAGCCAACAGTAGCAGATAACAATTGCAAACTAGCTTGTCCGTTGTGTAGAGGTGAAGTTACTGGGTGGGTTGTTGTTGATAGGGCTCGTTTAGATTTGGATGAGAAAAAGCGTTGTTGTGCAGAAGAACAATGTACATTCACAGGAACATATTTTGAACTACATGAACATGCTCAAGTAGAACACCCACATGCTCGCCCTTCAAAAATTGACCCTGCTCGGCAGCTTGATTGGGAAAATTTTCAGCAGTCATCTGAGATAATAGATGTTTTGAGCACCATACATTCAGAAGTGCCACGTGGAGTTGTTCTAGGAGACTATGTGATTGAGTATGGGGATGATGATACTGGAGATGAGTTTGAGGACTTCCCTAGGGTCAAGGGCAACTGGTGGACTTCTTGTATCTTGTATAAGGTTTTTGATAACTTCAGAAACTCGAGAAATAGAAGAAGGGCAAGAGTAGTTGATACAAGGAGAGGAAGTCGCCGCTCAAGTTATGATACTTCGAATTCTGATGAGGGCTCTGTGGCATCTGTCGACTTTGCAGAATACAGAGTAGATGAGACTGATGATGAGTTTGCAAGTTCAAGCATCCCCTCTAGGGGTAGTTCTGGTCATCGCAGGTCAATAAAGCTACCTTTTCTCTTACATTTTGGCACCTTTTTTATGTTTGATTGAACTTGGAGTTAAAGTTTTTTCTTTATAATTATCTGCACTATTTTCTTGTTGGGCATTGGGCACCGAAAATTTTCGCATAATTGTTACCATACAGGGACTGACATACAAATGCACAAGCAACAGATAAGTGGAAATTCTGGTTACCTTTGATTTTTCAGGATGTGCATTTACTGATCTGCATGCACATCTGACGGTCACTGAGTACAAATAATTTGAGAGCAGAATAAATGCACTCTTCAACCATTTTTGATACGTTAATCCACCTTTTGTTAATATGATAGAACTGGTTTCTGCTGTCATGGGTAGTTCTCTTACTGTGTGCAGTACTTCCCTGTGTGCACCAGAAGATTTTGAACAAGGTTATAATAGGTTTGAGGTGTATCTGTGTTAGATGCCATGCATGTAAAACTAGCTTATATAAATTGGCCTGTTAGAAATTGCTGGTTCTGTTAACTTTACATTCTTCCTATAATTTATGCTTGCTGTTCCTATATCTCACAGATCTCGAAGACACCACTCCCGCTTCTTTGACAGTTAGGTATGGACTTGCTCATGGATCAAGCTTTGACAATCAAGTAGGTTTATTTTGCTGTAGAAAGGTTCAGCTTTTCCAATTTAATAGTGCACAATTATATTTATAGTGTTATATCCTCCGTCTCATCTCATTGGTATATTTAGTAATATGCTTACTAGTTCTCTTGTATTGTGGTTAGCAGTGGCCTTAGTACAAGTGAAGCAAAGGATCGAAAGCAAAATGCTAGTGATTCTGCAGATAATTTTGGTTTCATCCGAAGCTCATCTTGTTGTATATGTAATTAGATTTGCTCGATGGACATGAATTTTTGTATTTGCCATTTCCAGGTATGGTGACTCCATTTTTTCTTTTTAATTTGAGATTGATTATTAATTTGCTTTAATAGGACTTTGGGTGTCTTAACTGTATATTATTTTCTGATATTGCTACCTTACAAACTCTTTGATCGTCTCAACTTCTGACCAACATAAATACGAAGCATATTTTCTGGCAGTTTATCTTGGCTGTATTTATTAGAGGTCCATTAGTTATCTGTGCATCTCAAATGCATTTATGTTATTACTCATATGCATGGAATTGTGTGCTGGTTACATGGATTTTTATATTTTGTTGGTTTGATGGTGAGTTTATGCGTCAACTAAACTAAAGCACGTTTGGCATTGCTGTTTGTATCAAAAAGCATCGTTTTTTTATGTTTGTTCATACAAAAAGCAGTTTGAAACACTACTGAAACGGGCACGCCACTGATCATCTACAAGCGATCTTAACAGTGCTCTCTTCACATCAGCTTAGGGTACTCTGGTACTTGAATTATCTCGGGTTCTGGCTTGGCTCATTGTTTGAACTTAGAAAGTTAAGGGATCAGACCTTCTTGACCACTAGGTCTGTCCTTTGGTTAAATAAATGTGTCCATAAATCTATGGACTCTGTAATTCCAATGTACAGATTGCAATGCTTAGGGTAGGATAGGCAGCATCTACTATCCACTCGAGCGGGATCACATTGGTGTCCCTGCTGATGGCGTGCTGAGAACCATTTTTACCGTAAAATGGAGAGCTGAAGAGCTTAGTGCCATTTTTATGTATTGCTTAATTAGTCTCCAAAAAAATGGCGTCTTCAATCCATGTAGTATTATTCTGTTTATAATTCATGAAAAGGACCGCACCAATTCTGCCATTAGCATATTCCGCAGTAAGAGATGCTGTCAGTGTTTGTCTTTCCAGTCATGCTGTATTTTTCGAAAAAAACTGAATTTTTTATTTAAGTTTAAAATTAATTTTTTTTAATTGTTTTCATATGTTGATATTAAAAATAAATTTAAAAAAATAAAAAATATACTATTTTTATATATTTTTATAAAAAATAATAGGTATTACATAAAAAAAGTCAACAATTCTAAAATCAGACAAAAGTCAATAATTTCAACTCGTGTAGATCTGTTTTTACAGGGGCTTTTGGCACATATCAGAATTTAACTCTCGATTCAGATGGATTTGGATATTTAACCTTTTTCAATGATGATTCAACTAATAGATTATTGTTAAACCTGATCTAGTTATATACACCTGAAATATGTGTATTATTTTTATATTTTATATTAAATAATAAGTAAATAATGGAAATCTAAAATCCAATACATATGACAAGATATCTAAATTCCTTACCTAATATAAATATAATAAAATCTCAATCCATAAATGATCATTGCCATCCTTACTTTGCAAGCTCTAAAACGATGCTCAATTCCTCCAGCTTTCATGTCAAATGCAGCTTATATTGTGAACTGGAGAACTATCCACATAGCTAACACTTAAACCAGTGGGTAGCAAATTCCCAACATTTGCTACAACAAGAAGAAGATGAGGACATGCCATGAACTAATACAGGACGTTCTTGGGCAAGTCCCAAATAACGTTATTCTTCATGCTAATCTTGGTGCGCATGGCCTCAGCTGATCGATTCACTTGCTTCATAACTTTCATCCTCACCATTTGCTCTCTTGACTGCACAGTTGCCAGCCCCATGCTCCGGTATCTGAAAATTGGATCAAAAGTTAGACAAAATACCACCGCTTCTCAATTTATTTGATTCCTAGAATTACTTGGGTAAAAGGGGAAGAGAGCAATTTCATTTCATTCCAAACTGTCTTCTCTTATTATCTCAATCATATTTTCGGAAAAACATGGATTGAAAGAATACCTAGAGGCAAGTGCAGCAGTTATGGCCATATCATTTGCAGGCGATGGACGTGGCTTCTGGCGGTAGTAGCGCAAATATTCTCGAGAACCAAGAGTTTTGGATGATACTTTATTAGCAGATCTTGTGGTTATAATCAGCTCTGAATCACCACTACCAAGTGCTGCGATGTTGGCAGTGTCGCCCAAAGCAACAAGGTGTTTACCATCCTCATCCACGTAGCTGCAACCAGGGAAACAAAATCAAAGGGGCGAATTGAACGGATAAACAATATGGAACATAATTAAAGATGGCAAATTAAAAGAAATAGCTAGAAGCCAAGTATTGAACGATATAACTCTCCTTGTGATTGTAGTATCATAAAAGAAGAGATTTCATAAGAGCTTAGCTGGCATTCCATCATAATGAGCATTTTACAAACCTGCTACTATAGTCATAGAAGTCTTCTAACTCAGCTTCCTCATCCTCATCGCCATCACCGTAATGTACTTTGCAGTGACTTTTAGCTTCCATATGCTTCCTAACTGCTTCCAAGCTGTTGAAAGATTGACGCTTGTCATTGCAGTACATACACATGTAATCCCTCTTCACCTGGAGAGGAAAAAATAACGTAAAAGTAAGTAAATACAGACTTCAAGTATAAAATAATATAAAAATACTACACAAATAGAGAACATGGTACGTAATCCAGTACCTTGAGGCCAAGATATGTAAGAAGACCCTTTGGATCCTTCAAATACTCGACATCAGGAATAAAGAACCCATGCTGCTTATGCATGTGAGCCATGCAACTTTCTATGTTATCATGCTCTTGATCGCACATGAAGCAACAGGATGGATCCAACAACTCATCATCTTCTTCATCCTCAACTATATCAACAAGAGAGGCCATCTCATTTACATTCAAACCAGTCAAAGACTTAGTGGCCTCAGCAACCAGCTCTTCATCTGAACCAACTTCTTCCCACTCATCCTCACTCTCTTCACTTTCTCCAGCATCTGCCTCCCATTGCACAGCACGCTTATTCACCTCACGACGAGGAAGCTGTTTAATCACAGTATTCTCCTCTTCTTGGTTTGTTCCTTGAGAAGCTCGCAGTATATGGCTCCTTGATTTAAGGTGCTGATCACGAGCTTTGGAACTTTGATATCCCTTGTTGCATAGAACACAACTATAAAGCATAGGGATTTCATTCTTCTCTTTCTCTTTAGCAATTGCAGACTGTCTAGCCACAAACAATGCTTCAGTCACTCCCGGAACACCAGCAACCTGAATTTTAACAACAGACCCAGAAATATTAAAAAGTTAAGAACTTGTCGTGAATTATTGAGGCTAAACAACACAATTTTGGCTCATATTGATATGCTGAGCACTTGTAGAACACCAAGAACCTAAATTTCAACAAAATTCCAAAAAATAGTAAAACGTTAAGAGCCCGTAATGAATTTTTAAAACCAAACCATATCATTAATCCTCTTACTGATATCACCAAAGAACAATAGCTAAAATCCGTAATTTGATATCCAATTGCGCAATAAATGTTGATTCTTTTGCCGAAGCAATTTATAGCGGCTTTCATGTATTGTTATTCCTAAACAAAGCCCACTTTCTACACTTCCAAAGTATTTCTTAATATCAAAACTTGGCTAGTTTAATCTCAATTAACCCACAAAATATGCCACTGTAGAGCTAAAAGTCGTCGTCGTCATTGTCAATAGTAATAATGTAATGAACACAAGACCAAATCATTCACTCAGTTACAATTAACTGAAAAACACAACACAGCAATTGTCATTACAGAAAACCTCAAATTCTCCAACTTTATAAACATTGTCTCCTCAAAAAAAAAAAAAAAAAACAGTGATGCAATAATCTCCAACTAGCCTCTAAACCAAGCAAAGAAAACAACAAAAACATTAACAAAAACCCAAGCAAAGAAAACAACAAAAAGAACACACCTTGCGTTTAAGATTGTAACGGTGCCATTCAGACTTGTAATGGAGTTTTTGTTCAGCATCATCATTGAATTCTTTATTACAAGCGTTACAAGTTAGTCCTGGCATTTTCCTTCCTGTTTTCTACGATTTATCTGGTTCGATTTCTTTGTTTCGCTCTCGTTTTTTATAATAGAAAGTTTGAGTCAGCGAGGCGGTGGGGTTCTTGCACGACACGAGTCGTTAATTACGTAAGCGCCTGCGTATTTGGAAGGTTATTGGAATTTCATATGGGTCG
>Ga0325411_1006111_pt1 | contig 13241 bp, 10 predicted proteins | sample PopdelMetagenome_13_FD_206181 | JGI IMG/M metagenome (GOLD analysis project Ga0325411, IMG submission 206181) | Populus deltoides microbial communities from Bellville, Georgia, United States - Xylem-PdIQD-R4 | ecosystem: Host-associated > Plants > Phyllosphere > Stem > Wood/Secondary xylem... | reverse complement strand
AAGTTCTTCTGGCAAGGTGCCTTCCCTCATTTTTTTTTTCTTTTATCTTATACGGGTTTCATTTGCCTAGGTGAACTTCATTGACTTGGATTTGAGACCTTTAAAGAAGATGGAAGACTATTATGAATTGGACAAGAAGATATTGAACAGCTACTCTCGAATTTTGTAAAGGGAGCATAAAGATGGCAATGCTGGGAGCATGGATACTTACGAAACATAAATTGAGTTTCAACAAGACTAAAGATTGTTGATGTAATGCTTGTAACTTGTAAGAGTGCAGATGGAAACTGCTAATATTTTGGTTCACAAACTCTTCGCTCTTTAGCTTTTAGGGAGATTGAATCTCCCTTAAAAATGTAAACTTCAGCTGACCCAAAGTAGTTTGGGATTGAGACTTTGTTGGTGTTTTCTAAAATTTAGTTTGTCTTTTCTTACCTCTTTTATGGGAATTGGGGTAGCAGACGAAATTAGTCTTACTTTTTGCGTTTAGGCTTTGAGTGCTAGCACGCTAATTGGTTGGTGTGCGAGTAACTTCTTTTTGACCCATTATTTGATGTATTGCGTTGATAGCCTTTGCCAAAACAAACTAGATACTCTTGGTTCTTACTTCCTTATCTTTGACCATCATATAATGCCCCATTGAATAATCAACGAAGACACCAGCCTCTTGATTCTGATTAATTATTATAAATTTCTCTTCAAATTCTGCCTCCAAGTTCTCTTTGTTAAATGTTGAGAGTGCATAGAAATTTTGAATATATACATTGACAATGAGCATATAGAAATTTAGTCAATATTTTATCCTCTGTTGTTAATTAAGAGGAGTTCAATGAGGAAGAAGGGTTGAAAGGGACAAGCATCCTCGGGTTCAACAGGGAAAGTGATGCATCGACTACAATACTGCCATTCCATTCCCAAGCCCACACGGGCTATAAATTTGTGCAGCTGGATTTAAATTTATTGTGGCATATGGGAACCAAAATAGCTGGAATGATCACCCTTTACTTTTCGTATTTGAAAGTTAAAGGCAGTTTCCTTTGTCAAAACTATTGCATCGATTTTTCCTTGATCTTTTCTCTTTGCTGTGTATGGATATTTGAGTTCTTCGTCAATATTTGAATATACGCAATGGTTAAAATGTGCTATCCAAAAGCATGAAAAAAAAACTAATTTTCTCAGTTTTTCCCTGGACTGGTTAACATATTTAGTTAGAGCTAGCTACTGATTTTCTATTTTTGAATCTGGATTTGATCTGTGTGGTTTGGAAGCTCCTTTTCCTAACTAGTTTCTGAACATCAAATTTTACAGAACGATGATATTGGAAATCAGCTTGCGTGTTGCCAGCAGCCGGTAAGGAAGACTTGACTAGTGCATGGCCAGGTAGAACAATCATGCATGGGTTGATTGGTAGACTGTGGCTACTCCATGCACTCAACAATGAGCTGCCAAGTTTTTGAAGGCATCTGCGTGCTTAGATCAGGAACCATTTTCGACATCTTGAAATTTGAGGGCAGCAAAAAAGGACAAATTTGTGGCAGAAGTGGGAACAAGTAGCTCCCATTCATCTGACCAGTTCCAAATAAGCTAAACTGAGAAATTGAAGGACACTACAACATGCAATATCAGTTTACTATTACCATCATTCTAGATTAAAAGCTACATCGGTACGCCTTTAAAACACCACAGCTTGCACCTGATGGGACTATTAACACTACTACATCAAATGTTAATCACACTCATTTTTGGAGAGATATAGAGTGCCATTAATGCTTGTAGATTGTTCATAGTTCTACCTCGTTCATCTCTTTCTCACAACGAAAGACACGCATCCGCATATGTTGATCCGTGTTTGTCATCTGCATATTTTTTCTTCTATATGCTTGGCAATATATTGCTTGAAGATCTGTTGCACTGGTGTGTGAAATGGCAAAATTAACTGCATCGATGATCTGAGATAGACTGAATCTGAAGGCATGCTGAGATAGACTGATCTGAGGAGGGTGAGTAAATTCTGCAATAAATGCATAGATGAGGTAACAGTTGAAACCAATCAAGTACCTTCTGACAGGCATTTACTTATCACCTACTTGTAGTATTTACTTTATTTAGGCCTCAGCCAAACTTATCCCAACATCATGAGAAAGTAAAAGTATATACTATCATTTAATTATTATTACATGATTGAGGTAAAATAAGTATACCAAACAATCTATTTATATCAACGCTGAATCCTTCCATACCTTCTGTATCCATTGCATAATTTATTTTAACTCTGTCAAACCATGTCAAAGGTTGTCCTTCCTGCACTCTTAAAACACTATATGTGCTTTTAAGTTAATGTGATGATTTATCTGGAATTCTTTTACTTATCGTTGTCCAGAGTCATTTCTCTGCTCACACTGACACTCTGCAGTACTTTTTCAGCAGGTCTATCGTGTCTTAAATCTTTATCTGTTTTGAGCTCAGAGAAGGTACGGAGGAAACTGACTTTATTTTTCTGTGCAGAAAACAGTTGTGTCAGTACAACTGCTCTGTTCAAAATGCAGGCAGAGGGTGATGAAGTTAATTGCAACAATAGAGGGGATAACTTCTATTGTCCTCGACCCATCAAAGAATACGGTCACAGTGATTGGTGAAGCTGATCCAGTGAAGATCATTTGCAAGGTGAGGAAATTTAGAAAATCTGCGTCGATTATGAGCGTAGGGCCTCCCAAGGAAGAGAAGAAAGACATGGTTATCCCTTGCACTCCAAAGTTATGTCAGAGATGCGATGTGTGGTATGTCGTTAGTGACGATTTTTACGGTTATTGCACCATTATGTAAATAAGAAATCTCTTGCTGCACCGAGCATTTGCAATGCTTAATATGTTCTGATTCATGTCCTATGAACCCATCTTGGGTTTTCGTCAAAAACTGATATTTTGGTTGAATCATTGCTTTATTTGCTCTAGAAATTATGCATATTGTTCACTGGAAGCATTATCATTCTCATGCTTTCACCAGTCTGCTATACAAGTACTTATAATAGAACTATCTACTTAGTTTTTTAACTAATGGAAGTCTTAGCCTTTTATTTTCCGTGCAACTCGAAGATAAAGCATGTCAATCAAAGTTTTGTTTGTGTTTACAACCAACCAACCTCAACTCTTTGATCCCGCAAAGTCCATAGGCTGTTGGCAGTTTAGATTTCCCCTGTTGATAGAATTTGTACAGTCTATTCCTTATCTATAGACGTCTTGTAAGGAGACTCATTGCACTTCCACTGAATGATCGAGGTTCTGGAAGAGCACCATGTCCTGTTGGAGCCTCGTCAAGGATGTGTAAGCTTCTGACATAGGATTTATTATACAGTTACTGCAGTAGCTACCTGTTGCCTCCCCCATAGGAGGCGGGACCGCATGATAGTAAAAAAGAAGAGGAAGCACCTCGACTAATCTTCCTTGAAAATTTACTACTAACATTTAAGGAGGAGGCAAGAATTGGCCATCCAAGTTATTAATTACTAGCCATATTACATATTATATCTTAGTGCTTCTCTATAGTATCTCCTATGGTGGATGAACTGTAGTTAGAAAGAAAATGAACATGAATTGCAAATGACCTTAGGTTAATGACCTGGCCCGTGAATGAAAATCTTAACAATCTGCTTGGATTTCATGTTACAATTGGTTCATAATGTCTGTTTTCCTATAATTTTAAAGAAAATTGAAGACCTCTGAAGGTGTGCCGTTGGGTTGACAAAAACTTAAAATCAACAGTCAGTGAGGACATTTTACCTGCGCAGTTGTCGAATCACTAACAAGCCACAAAAGCACTATCTGTAAATTAGATGAAAAACACAACATCATGGACAACAGATGAAAAGCATCCGATGATTGATATCATAGCAAAGAAACAAATAAAATCTGATGTTACTGTCATCCAAAAAGACATGCTGTGATTCATAAGCTCTTGGGATTCTTGTTACCTTGGTTGTAAGAAGTCGAAGAGATTAAGCACACGAGCAGCCATCAGAAAAACGAAGACGTGAAAAAGAAAACCAGAAGGATACATTGAAGGTGGTTAAGATTTGACAGGTTAATCATCCTGCCTTGTCATCTGCCACTTAAGATAATTTCTTCAGCCAGTCTTACATACATTTCTTTTTTATGAACGAAATAGTTTCATTAATCAAACCAATCAGCAGTCAAACTATCAACTGGAACAAAACATTAATATCTTCAAAATATTACAACTGACATATCTCAGAGAACTTGGAACTTCAATATAGCTTCCTGCAATAAATTGGATCTGTAAACAAACTATTTTGTACTGCTTGTATGATGCATGTACTCATCACGTTTCTCAAAAATCATCTTCGGAAGAAATGAGAAATCCTTTACCTCAACCCTAATAGAATTCGATTTACCGTCATTACACTTTCCACCAGTCTTTCCAGCAATAGTTTCATTCTCAGAGTTCCTCACGTGAACATAAGTTACAAAAGAATATCGAATGCCATTTTCAACCAATGGTGGAGACGAATACCAAGGCTGAAACTTAGAAAAATCAATACTTGGAATGAACGTATCACATTCAACACTCGTCTCAATCTCCGTAACATGGATGGCATCACATCCTGGACCATTAAGTGTTTCCCTGCATAAAAAAACCAAAATATTCTGTGTAGCATAGTTGAGACTAGCACGGAAAGTTAAGCATTCATTGACTAGCAAAATTACCTCAATATCTGGCCACCTCCTATGACAAAAACCTTATCAATTGAGAAACAATAGGGAGCTTCAGCTAACAATTCCAAAGCTGAGGAAATGCTCCCACATGTAATAACATTTTCTTCATCTTCGATCTCAAAACTCCGAGTCAGGACCACATTCAATCGACCCAGAAGAGGTCGGTACTTGATAGGAATACTTTCCCATGTTTTCCTACCCATCAAAATTGCATTTTGTTTCCCAGGATCCGATGTGGCCAGTGTAATCTCCTTGAAAAACTTGAGATCAGAAGGCAATCTCCAAGGTAACTTTCCATCCTTTCCAATCCCCATATCTCGAGTAGCAGCCACCACAACTTGGTAACTCCTCATTGGAAGCTCACCCGCTATAGCAGTAAATCGTCTGTAATTTGAAGTTAAGATTTGAAATTTAAACAGCGGTGAGGTTGCAGCCAAAGAAGCTGAATTGCAGAAGCTGGTTTTGCTCGAATTCAGTAAAACCTAAAAACAAAATTAGGCATGCAATTATGGTAACTATATTAATTGGAAAATTAAAAAAAAAATCTTTTTGTGAAAAGTGAAAAACCTTTGACAGGAATAGAGTCCTTTGAGTACAATAATGCAACATCATCTTAATTATCTCCTGAATTATGATGAAAGAGAAATTCTTATGAGAAAAAAGGACTTTAATTTGCTGTTCAAACGCCAGATCGTAGGAGGTGCTGACCGCCGGTGAGATTTCGAACTGGAGCTGCGGTGGCTCTATTCCAGCAGCCAAGCGAGGGTCGCATGGGCTCCATGTTGTTTATTTAGGAGGGCTATACCATGGGCTGGTACTCTGTGACTATGGTTTCGACCCATTATTCTTTGAAATGATGATTATGTTTGGGTGCGATATAGTACAATGACTGTAATTAATTGTGTAAATATTTATTTGTTGGACTATTAATATTTTAGTAATGTAATGGAGGTTTTTTTTATATAAATTCTTATTTCAGTTTCTAATTTTTTTTTAATCTTTTTATTTTATTTTTATTTACAAACTTATCCTTATTTGAAATTTTTCTGGCCCTTACATTTTTTTTAAAGTACAATTTAGTCCTAACAAAAAATTGTTGATAATTATGTTTTCACATAATTATTATTAATCGTGTAATAGTATATTATATAGCTTTTTTTATTTTATATAATGTAAAGAATCACCATAGTTGTAACAGTCTATTACATTATAATTTTAAAAGTTACAAAATCAAATATAGAAATATAATTAATAATTATATTACATGATTTATTAAATTCAATTAAACATGCAGTAATAGGTTGATTAATGGGTAAATTGATCAGCAGCCAGACCACACAAATTATTTGCTGCACCTATTTTATTGGTCTGCTATTTCAAGTTTATATTAAAATTTTAATATAATTACAAGAAAACCTGCGGATAGGAAACAAAGAAGCCATCAAGAGGATGGCTGGAGACTAGAGCCCGACAGCCAGACATAAGACACACACACACACACACACACAAGATCAAAACCAGCCATGAAGGAGGCAACCTTTAGAAACGAAGACAGCTTCCACCTACTACATGGGTCAGTAAACTGAGAACGCAACAATGCCTGCTGCAGATTATTTGAATTCAAACACGAGGAAACAGACGACTACAGCACGTGATTCACTGCCACTCTAATGCTTCACTCCTAGGGCTTGTGCGCTGTGTTCAGCTCGTAGTTCGAGTTATTAAATAACTGTAAGTTGACCTTAATTAATAATTATACTCCATTTTTATTTGGAAAAATGACTCCATCCTTCATCTTAAGAATGTACAAATAGTCAACAGAACTGCAAATAGCAATAGCATATTAATTACCAACAACCTTGAAAAATATGCACCTGCACCTCATAACCATTCTTAAATCTCACGCTCTGGTTAATAATGTAAAAAGAAAAACTCATTAACCAAACCTCTAAAATATAATATTGCAGCTACAAATTGAAAGCAAGGGATCGGTCTATTTTCACAGTTTATACTTCCTCTTGGTAAATGTTCACATCCTTTTCACTGCCCACACTCTATACAAAATGACTTTCGGGATATCTATTTACAAGGAAAAAACGACATCATGCCAACTTAACGAGATAATGGTATGTTCCTTGCCTCTTGGTGCAGATTGTCAAATAAAAACAACTTCCCATGACTAATTCTGTCGGGCTTGCATTTCAATTTCATATAGAATGGACATTGCAACGAAAACGCTTCTCTCTTCTTTTATTTTTTCGGCTCTCTCTCTTTTTAGTCTGGCAGTGAAAGCCAAGCCCGAGCCCATGGGGCATGGGAACACCAACATGCCAATTAAAGCCACAAATTTATTGGGTCTCCTCCTCTGTTTATTTAATGTACATCATCCAAGTGCTATACCTCCACACACAAGGAACTTCCTGACAAGAATCATCTTCTCTCGAGAAGACATACTACCACAGGAGCAACTACTCCCGCCCTCTTTTTTTATGGACACCAAATTCTCAACCAATGTAAATTGGAATGGTACCTTATATGTATCTGGAAGATTAATTATGGAAATTGATGGAGTGGTATCAAGACCACACTAATATATTCCTCCTGTACAGAAACCTCTTGACCAGCAAAACTTCTTTTTCTGCATCAGGCAGACCAAATCTTAATCCCAATAAATGAAACATGGTGATTTCGGTCTGTGCTTTAAAATGCATGTGTAAGACTACAACCTTACCTGAAAACTTGCTTGTTTGCGACCATCTACATACGCAAGAAGTTCTTCTAGCCTGATCAAAGCTTCGTGCAAAGCCTTTAAATGAGAAGCATGATGGTTAGAGATGTCATGTGGACCACAACAACTACAAAATTCCTTTCCATCCAAAGGAACGTATTACCAGTTTCAAGAAAAGAAAACCGAAAGCAAGTGGTTTGCTACAGTCATCAACTTCGATAAAAGACTAAACCTTTATCAGAAAATGCAAATTTCATGGACACATGACTCTTGCAAGATGAGAATCCAGTGCCCACTTCATTGTCCAGCTCATTTTATCTAAGTTTTTTTTTTCTTCCAGATCAGAATGAAAAGGCATGCATTCATCGAGAAATCCTAGTGGCATCACAGGTTTGATTTTCTTCTCGTTTTTTCCCACCAAACACAGTGGTTAGTCTCATGACTCCTTAAAGATGATAATCAGATACCTAGTAGTTCATCATGTAATCCATACAAAACATGGTCCGTGGAGATGTCATTTAGCTCTAACAATATAGGTTTACATTTCTTATGTTCTGGTTAAACAAGTCCTAAAAGTTCTAGTTATTTATTAAATGCAGAAAAAACGGTGGCAAAGAGCCATGAGGAAAAAATGAGGTGTTGGCATATAAACCTATTTAGCATGTCCAACACTCAGAGATCCAACCCCACCCCAACACACATGGAGATTCATGTATCTAATAGCTTAATGTTTGGTTGGTAAAGGCTTATTTCTCCCAGCAGAATATCTAAGCAGGAGAGACAGTTACCTTTTTCGTTGCAATTAGCTCTGCTTCTAATGCATCCACACGATAAACTGCAGCATTAAGCAGCTCCTCCTTTTCACAAGGCATCTGAAAAGGCTTTGTCTGTAATGTACCAACCTTCTCCTCAAGTTCACCCAGCCTTTTCATGACAGATGAAAGAAGGTCTGCCTCTGTAAACCCTGGAGCAGGAGAAGGGGGTCTGAATTCCTCCTTTGGTGCTGTTTCAAAAGTCAGGTCAGTAATGTCACTGGCAGAATCAGATACTGGGTGTTTCTTAGTATTCCAAAATGCCATTGAACGAAAGAAGGCAAGAAAGGTTATGAAGAAGGCCACAAGCAAAGCCCAGACACGAGCAGGGATCCCTTCTGAAGTCTTCTCTACACTTAACAGAGAAGGTGTGCCTGCAACCAATTTCATTAATTTTATTCAGCGCATGATATAATATCATATCAAATAACATTGACTCCAATTTAAACTAGTGAAGTCTTCGTGATATCCAACTAGCCATGTGGATACCCCTTATCAGAAAAGATAATAGAGCATAAACCTAAATCCAGGCAAAAAAAGATCTGGGACTGTCAATTAATGTTCTCCCAAAACAATAGGAGTCTTTAGGATCTCCATATCAAGGCAATCAAAGGTTATGCTTTTATATTAAAGTATCATACATACAACCTACTACGATTGGTGTTCTTTTGACTTCTCCAAAGGAAACACAAGGAAAATGGAACTCTTATTGGTGAAACTACAATAAAAGGGTTATTACATTTAACTTCATTTCAAAGTTCACTTCTCAAGGCTGCCACAATCCTGTGCCTTCGTATGTTGGAACTCCCACCAAGCGTTAACTGCTAGACAACGTTCTTCTACACAAATTTTGTAACTTGTTTTACATCAAATGATACCATCTTGTTCAAAGGTTCTAAAAATCTACGTCAGTCATTAACTATTACCAATCAGAATTTCTCCATACGATAGAGTTGGTAGCAAATAAGAATGGTGCAGAAACTTGCTAACCTCTGGAAGTACATAAATCTTCAAATTCAGCAACCACCGTCTTGTCAATCATAGGCATGTATTCGTCATATTCAGAGACACTGGCAGCATTCATCCTACCAGCCATCCTGGCCTGTATAAAACATCCAAGCATGGCCTATGAGATCAATTAATTTCAGATATTAGCATTACACACACACACACTCTGCATTTCATGCAAAGAAATGGATTCTGTTGGAAGATACGATAATGCATCAGTCTTCTAGACTGAAAGTCTGAAACAACTTTAACTGAACTTCAAATAGAATTGTACATTTAAACTTTCAGAAAAGCTTACTTCTTCAGAGACAGGAGCCAGCCTTGGCAGCAAATAGCTCCCGGTTGGCTTAGGAGAGACAACATCTTCCACTTCAGATCCTGACTCTGCAGTGGATGTATCACTTGTTTTTACCTGGTTTAGCCAAAAATAAAACCAAATTTAGAGAGCAAGCAGTCGAAATACCATGTTACAAGACAAAAGCTGTCCTGAGAGAATTTACCTTCACTGGATAGAATGGCTTATCAAGAGCAATTACCCTGCCCCCACTATTTGAAATAGTTACTATTTGTCTGGAATATAGTGCTTCGCCACTATGAACCATCTGGACACAGGCAAATAATCATATAGCATGAGTATATAAGAAAAAAGCTCAATAAAAAAAAAAGAGTGAAAAAGGGTTTCAAAATACAACAGCACTGCTGATAATTTCAAGTAACTACCAACCTTTAAAATGTTTGGATCTTTCCATGGCCCCCTATCGGATCTCATACAACCTCCCTGATCAGCACAAGTACAGCTACCCCCAAGAAACTCAGGCAACTCACTGAACAAATTCCAAGATATTTTAAGAGGTTTTAGACAATATGTATAATTGAAATGGATGATGATTAGCAAGGAAATAACCATAGAATTGGTTACCTTGAGTCTATTATTTCAAGTAACTTGTTCTGGTACTTGTTACCAAGAACCTGTTAAAATTCCAAAATCAGCTAATATACTTCTGTTAAACTGTAAATTTTTGGCTATTCGACAAGATTAAGGAAAGGACTACTCACATGAATCTTGGAAGCTGTGTGGGAATCAATAAAAGATTTCACTGTTCTCCAAAGCAGCTTAAAACCGGGACCAGCGTTAATGACATACATTCTGCAAAGTGTCTGCACAATTTGTTGTTTTAGCTCTTGTAATAAAATGACATCCCAGCTTGATTTTGAGACGGAAGATCTAGCGTTAAAAAAAAGCTTCTATGAAAATTGCAAGAAAAATCACATGCCTCAGGATAGTTGTCACCATCAATCTTCTGAAGCTGAATGATGAGTTCTCGTGCAGACTTGGTGAAGTTTTTCAAACCCTAAAGAACAATTTTTTTGAACAAGAATGCAGAAGGTAACAATCTTAATGAGTTACTAAACAAAAATTTGATTATTAATAAGGAAAAAAAGCAGCTACCATACAATTCCTTGCACATCCAAAATAGTTGTACTTGAATCAATGTGTCTCTTTGCAGCAATGGTGCAAGCTGGAAACTTAATCGCAAAAGTCCTTTCAAACTCCTGCACATGATATATCAAATATCTTTCTAAAGTGGTCACTTCCATAAGTTTGCTGGAATCAACTTTTCCTAGTCTTTCGATGTAAACAGGTCTGCCATCCTTATCTACACCATGATAACCCTGAGGGTAGTACTTTCGAACTTCTTTCAACTCACTGAACTCAAAATCCTGAACAATAAAGTTTTCAACATCTCTTAATTAACAACACGTTACACTTTACATCAGAAGAAAAGGGAAAAACAGCAAGATTGTATGATACTAACTGCTAAACTCAAGAACAGCCCAAACGGAAGGAAGAATTAAGCATACAGAAACAGAGAAGGATTGAATCAGTGTTACCTCCAAAATAGTGTCAGTACCAAAATCTTTCCTCCACTGTAGCATGTTGGTCCACATCTGTTTTGCTTTCTCGACATCAAACTTCCTTGCTTTTAAGAACCTGCAAAGCGAAACTCTTGGGTACTGAAGCTGCACAGAAGTTCTGGTAACTATGCCTCATTTTAAGCATCAACAAATATGTGACTATAGAAACATTAATAAAAGCTAGCACTTCTGATATGTACAATAAAACTGAATATGAAACAGCCACTATAGAGGCTCATATTAAAAGCCTATTTTTAATTGACTTTAAACCAATATGAACAGTGCAACTAACAATGTTAATCATCCTCCCTCTCATTACTTCTGCAACCGAAATAGAAATTCTGAAAGAAAAAGACAAAAAGAACTAATGAATTACATGACAACGTATATTTTACAGGCCAAAGTGGAGATTCAAAAAGAAATCAGGAACACAATAACTTACATCTTAACATTGAAGACTTTGACCAGCCAATCATTTTCCTTCTTTTTTTACAGGCCAATCTTAATTTATTTATTGACAGCAAGTGGCAAATTACAGAGTCAGCTCTTGAATATTATTCGGAAAAGGATGTAACAGCTAAAACACAACAAAATCCATTCAGAGTTTAAGGAAATAAGCAATCATTTAAGTAATCAATAAATTATAATACAGACTCTAACAAGAAATCAATAAGAGGACATGTCAAGAATTAAAAACCTGCAGCAGCCCCGAGTATGACCGCTTCAAAATAACAGAAAGCAAGCAAGATATTTTATCAAAACAATAATAAGCACAACAAGCGAGAAAGGAAAAAAAAGAACCTCAATAACATGTGATAATCATCATGCCTGGGAGGAAGCAAATCCTCCGAAATAAGTGCCTGTTTAAATGCATCTACAAGCCGAAGCTCCTCGACATCTCGAACATCCTCAATTGCAGCAGAAACCCCTCCACCAACACCTCCACTGCCGCCATTGTTTTTCTTGCTCTTCTTGAGAGAACGCCTGAATTTACTAGATGCCTTTATGGCTTTCTTTTTCAAACTCCCGATTCTAGTCTTCCTATCTTCCTCCGAGTTATCAAAATCCGATTTCCGCTCCCTTTTCTCATCATTACTAGAGAATCCCTCAAAGCCTAAAAGCCACAAATAAGATTAAAAAAAAACTAATGGGAAATTTAATTTCAAGGTATTATAAAAATTCATTACAAATTAAACCACTATTACCTTTCCAAATTATCAAAGAAATGAAAGACAATTTTGATACGGAATTCATGAGAAAAAAATTTAACAGAAACTAACAATAATCGACAATTCAAATCCCTAGAATCCATTAAAAAATTAAAGTATCAAATCAAAATCAATAGAAAATCATAGATTGAAGATGTTAAAGAAACAGAACTCACAAGGCCGAGCTAAGAGATCCAACGGACTTGACATGACGATAATTTAGAGATCAAGATTACAAAAAGAAATCAATAACCAATTCGATTAAGAACTGCAACTGTTGAATCGCTTATTTGGATCTGATTTTGACGAAATTAAGTATCTTTATGATCTTTTCATGGACTCCTTGCTGCTGCTTATGCTTGTAGAGGAAAAAAGTAGTCGTAACGGAAGGAGAAGGAGAGTTACGATTTCGAAATTGATAAACTGAAGAAAACAAGATAGTGGTAATAAATAATAATTATGGTAATAAGTAATAATTATTTGTGAAGCAAATTCAAGTTCAATATTTTAACTGAAGAAGAGTGGAAGGTGGAAAGGCGGAGAAACGGCGCGTATAGATGCGGAATTGCCTGGTTAAACTTGATTTCGTTTGTGGGTCCTATAGCCACGCGGCCGTAAGAGGTGGAGCCAAGTGGGGTTTCAGCTTTGGCGGGAATTTTACTAGCCGACACCCCTGGGTCATAGCAGTTTTGTTTTAATTGCTTTTTTCTTGAATTTGCAACTTGCAAGAATTATCTTTGGATTTTAATTGCAAAACTTGAGGGTTATTTTCCTACAATTTTGTGATAAATTGCTTCAAGAATTAATGAACCTTGTTATTTTGCTTTATATTATGTCA
>Ga0325411_1006108_pt1 | contig 13243 bp, 10 predicted proteins | sample PopdelMetagenome_13_FD_206181 | JGI IMG/M metagenome (GOLD analysis project Ga0325411, IMG submission 206181) | Populus deltoides microbial communities from Bellville, Georgia, United States - Xylem-PdIQD-R4 | ecosystem: Host-associated > Plants > Phyllosphere > Stem > Wood/Secondary xylem... | reverse complement strand
AACTTCATTAAATCTTTAATTAGACCCATGATTAAATCAAATTAGCATATTAAAAATCTAATTAAGTCCTCATAATTAATTTTTATGCAAGTTCATCCAATATTCATTTTAAGTTAACCTTGAATTTTGATTACCTTTCACATTTAGATCCTTCAATGGTGCAATTGAGTTTCTTAAAATATCAAAGATCTAGTGTGGTCCGTTCATCTCTTATTTATGCATATAGATCTCTCTTCAGTGTATTCACGTCAACCAAGTCGCTTGTCTTTTGGTATTTTGTTTTTTATTTTTCAACTCTCTTCTTTTTCCTTTTCTTTTTATGTATAAAAGAACAAAATAATTTTGGGGGAATCCAAAATTAGATGGTGACAATAAAATGTAGGAAACTATTTACCTACCCGTGAGACTTGTATTTTGTTTATAATTAAAGAAAAACTCAGCATAGCCAAGTAAAACTAAGTTCATGAAAACTAGGATTGCAATAAATATTGAGAATTTGATTATAGCCATCTTTTTGACCTATAAAACATGAGAGAATGCAAGCTAGTGTTCCTCCTATAATTTCCAGGTAGGAAATCCAAGCTTAAAGAGGATTTGCTTAACTGTTTTCAATTATCATGTTATTTGGAGCCAAAAAAACAATTATGCCTTCAATTATTTTAAAGCTAGAAAAGTCTTGCAATGACTCCTAAGCTTTAATATATTTTACAGGTTCTCTATTTAAGTATATAATAAAATTTTGATTTGGTGCCTCCCTTGAAGTGAAATACGAAACATGCTACGAAAACAAGAAAATAAAGCTCTACTAATATTAAATTCACCTAAAAATTCAAAAAAGAATTATCAAAAGAATATCACTACTTTTTTTCTAAATATTTTTGGATTTTCTCTTCATCCTTAATATGTTTTACTTTTCACTTACATCCTCAATAGTTAGATCCATGAATTCAATTTGTTATTTCCTTACATATATCTTTTTTTTTAATAAAAATACACACATAATAAATTGTTTTAACAATATCTCCAATTGATATATTTTTGTTTTTGTTGGTTATTGAATTAGGCATATTCTGCATATAAAGAATGGATCTGATCTAAGTATTTAGAGAAGTTACTAAAGAAAAATAATTGCTTCCTATAGTTATATAAATAAGAACATAACTCATATGAGAAGTTAAATTTTTTCATTTGATTAAAAGAACAAACTTTCTCCTTTTCTCTTCTCCCATCTTGAACTCTTTCTATTATTTTGATGAGATTTATAAAAATATTCGCACTATAAAATATTATTTTGGTTATAATAATTGAAATAACAATGAAGTAATTGATCTAGAAATAAAAAAATAAATTCTCACAAGAAAGTTTCCTTTCAATTCTATATTAATATCAGAGCTGTGTTTTTAATATTTTTTTATGCAGTATATTTGTTACTATATATATATATATATATATATATATATATATATATATATATATATATATATATATATATGTTGGATGTAGATTATGTGTTGAAAGATTTACAAAACTTTAATGAAGTACTTTGCTTAAGATTTTATCTTTTCTATCATTCATTAGAAAGATTCTTCTGCAAAATAAATGGCAACTGTATAACAGTAGTAAATAACGCGCGTGTGAGTGGTAATGGGACGCTATGGCAGTAGTAAATTATAAATGGAAACTGTCGTTTCCATTTTCATTGCATTTCCAATTGACTACATAACAGTAGTCAATTATAAATGGAAACTGCTGCCATTTAGCAGTTGGGAAGAAGAACAAGAAAGAAAAAACATGATGACATGTTTGGTTTGGCAAATTTGGCAGTTGGAAAAACAAAAACCGTATGAGCACATCGTAATTTGAGAGATGTGTAAAGTAACTGCCATATGACAGTTAAGTAACTGCCATTTGACAGTTGAAATAAAATAAAAAAAAAAAGGGCAATTAATATTGATTCATTGTTAATATAAATTGCTTAAATGTAGTGTCCATTTATTCATTGTTAATATAAATTGCTTAATTATTGTGATAATTTTGCTTTTAACAAAAAAAAATAAAAAATTATACATGACTTAATTAAATATTGATTATAATATTTATGTGCTTTTGGAACATTTTGTTATTGTGAATAAGCAACAACAAATTGATCATTTATTGGTTATGCCATTAATCCTGTTCATAAAATTCAAGAGCATATTGATTATATGTATAATTAGATGAGTAGACTGGCTATGAGTGGTGTTTATGAATTTTACATGGAACATCAAATGTTAATCGTTTTCAATTCTCTACCTGAGGAATGGATGTCGATACGACTATCGTTGGAATATAGGCTCGAATCCTTAGATTTCAACAATCTTACTGATGAAATGTTGCTTTAGGGGGAACATCAGTATATCGTAAGGTTGAGTATCTCCTAGAAGAGCAAGAAATGCTGGAGACAATCACGCAACCGATGGCTGAACCTGAGCAAGGAAACATTGCTTAGCACATGCTTGATATGGAAGCATATCAAACCTATAAACACAAGGATCGTGCAGCTCGCATTCTGATGTTGACCAACATGAGAAATGATATAATGTTGTGTTTTGAAAGGCATCATTTAGCCCAATTTGTTTGGGACACAGTAAAGATTCAGTATGGAGAAACCTTCACTATTAGACTTTGTCAGTTAACCCTCAAATTTAATAGTTACAAGAAGCGCCAAAATCAGACAATGAGGCAGCATCTTACAGTCATGGCTAACGTGATCAGTGAATTAAGAGGTGCTGGGCATGAGATGACTGATGAACAACAAGTCCAAACAGTTATCCGCTTTTGCCAAGCAATTGGGAACACATACGTGTTAACCTTACCTACAATGACAACATTAAGATATTTGATGATGTTGCTCATCGTGTCGAACTTAAAGAAGATCGGTTTCACGTTGAGAAACATGTAAATAAGGCTTTAATATCTAAGATTAAGATGCGTAGAGCATATGACTCTAAATATAAAAAGGTTAAGGGTAAAGGTCTCAAATATGGCGAGAGAGGAATAGAAGCAAGTAATAGTGGACATAAGAGCAAGTGTGAGAAACGGGACAGTAAAAGGCAAGAATATAAATTGTTTCAATTGTGGTAAACCTGGTCACTTTGCTCGTGATTACACTGAGGCGAAGGTAATGTTTAACTACAATCATCTCTCAAACTTATACTTTAGCAGTTGTTTAATGTTTGTTGAATTTGTTCCTTTATGAACTGTAGACTCAATAGTAACCGACCATATAGCAAAGGATCAAATAGTCTTTGTGGAATGTCTTCTAATTCTAAAGGGAAGTAGATACATAAACATAGGGAAAATGCTTCTGTTATTGTGCTTGGGATTGGTACCTGCAAACTAGATTTACAGGGCGGTCGCACACATTATCTTCATGATGTACTTTACGCTCTAGAAGTTCGATGGGATACTGTGTTTGTTCTTGCTTTACTCCAATTGGACTTTAATATTGCGTTTGTTGATTGTTGTGTAAAAATATATCTGGATAATATTTTTTATAATTCTGGTTTTGTATCAAATGATTTTATAATGTTAGACATTGTTAATGTATCTGTTAATTATGATGCTTCAATTTATGTTGTTCAAAATTCCAGCACTACTAATGATAATAGTATCATAACTTGGAATGCTAGATTAGGACACATTGAGCAAGACCGATTATATAGTTTGGCAAAAATTAGTCTTTTAGGATCACATTGCTCGTTTATGAGCATTGCCTTGCTGGAAAAACAACTAAATTACTATTTGGTAAAGCTAAAAGAGCTAGTAGTCCATCACAACTTATTCATTCAGACATTTGTGGCCCAATGAATGTGAGGGCAAGACATGGAGGAAATTATTTCATCATATTTATTGATGATTTTACACGGTTTGGTCATGTTTATTTGATCTCACATAAGTTTGAAGCATTGGATTGCTTCATTCGATACATCAATTTGGTGGAGAACAAACAAAGCACCAAGATCAAAGCTTTAAGAACTGATCGAGGACATGAATACCTTTTGACATGGTTAGGTCAATGAAAAGGGTATAACTAGACAGTTAATTATTCCTTATGCTTCACAACAAAATGGTTTAGCAAAAAAGAGGAATAGAACCCTATTTGCATGGTTAGGTTAATGATGACGCCAACTAACTTACCAATTTCCTTTTAGGGAGATGCATTGTTAACTGCCGCTTACATACTTGATCGTGTTCCCTCTAAATTTGTCTCATCCACCCTGTATGAACTATAGAACGGGGTCAGACCTAATTTAGGTCATTTACATCCATGGAAGTGTGGAACTTATATTCACAGTACTTCTCATGAATATGGGAAACTTGGTCCTTGGGGGAAGCAGTATATCTTTATATGATATTCTAAACATTTGAAAGGATTTGTATTTATTGGTGAAAAAGCTGATGGAAGAGTGACGGAGATTGAATCGCGTAATGTTGTATTCTTAGAAAAGGTTTTTCCAATGACAAGTGAGGTTGAAAAAGATTTTCAATTATATGAAATGAAAAATCTAGATTATGGCACAATAAGCCATTTAATAGAGGACTTAGAAGAAACTTTTGATATTTCTAGAAATAGTGGGAGTGATATTGTGTCTATTCTTACTCTCATGAAGCAAGATCATAAGCAATATCAACCTCGTAGAAGCATTCATGAACCAATTCCTCATCATCGATTTAAGATTGAGGGGAAGCGTTTATGATTGCTCCGTAAAATGATGAAGAGCCTAAAACATTTAGTCATGCTCTATCTAGTCATAAAGCAAGAGAATGGATTAAAGCTATGAAAAAAGAAATGGAGTCGATGAAAACTAATCAAGTCTTGGACTTGGTTGATTTACCGCCAGGATGAAGATCCATTTGAAATAAATGGGTTTTTAAAATTAAACATAAAACGAATGAGTCAATAGAACGTTATAAGGTTCGACTAGTAGCAAAAGACTACACTTAAAAAGAGAGAATTGATTATAAAGATACATTCTCACCGGTTGTGAGCATTAATTCAGTTGGTCTTATTTTAGCTATAGTCGCACATATAGACCTAGAGTTATACCAAATGGACGTTAGAACTGCGTTTCTCAATGTAGAACTAAATGAGGAGATCTATATGGATCAACCCTTAGGATTTGAGACTAAAAGATAAGAGCGTAAAGTTTGCAAGCTTAAAAGATCCATATATGGTGTTAAGCAAGCTTTTAGACAATCGAATGTCAAATTTCATCAAGTTATCCTTAAAGATGGTTTTACAATGATGGAAGAAGACTATTACGTGTATTTAAAATGTTCTAACAATAGTTTTATAATATTTTCCTTATATGTTGATGACATCTTGATAGTTGGAAATAGCAAAGATATGATTGATACTACTAAAAAATAGTTATCATCAAACTTTGAAATGAAAGACATGGGTGAGGCCAACTATGTTCTTGGTGTGAAAATCATAAGAGATCGCACTAAAAGGCTTTTGGATTTAACTCAGGAGACTTACATCAAAAAGATGTTAGAACATTATCATATACAAGATAGCAAATCAATGGGCACCCCTGTTGATAAAAGTTTGAGCCCGAGCCGTGATATGTGTCCCAACACTTTAAAAGAAAAGGAGAAATATCTGGAGTACCTTATGTCAGTGCTGTTGGTAGTTTGATATATGCAATGATGTGCACACGTCCTGAAATATGTTATGTCGTTGGATTGGTTAGCCGATATCAATCAAACCCTGGTCAAAAACACTGGATGATAGTTAAAAGAATTCTACGATGTCTGAAAGGAATTTCAAGTTAAATATTATGTTACCAAGGAAAGAAAGACTTATAATTGATTGATTACTCTGATGCTGATTGGGGAAGAGATGCCGACCAATCCAAATCAACTTCAGGATATGCTTTCTTATTTAATGATAGTGCAATACTATGGAAGAGCAAGAAACAATCTTGTATAACCTTATCTATTATGGAGGCTAAGTATATAGCTTGTTTCGCAGCAACACAAGATGTTATTTGGTTAAAAAGTTTCATATATCATTATCAAATTATCAAATTAACATTGATTCAATGAGAATTTACTATGATAACATTGTTGCAGTAACTATGGCCAAAGATTCAAAATACTATGAGATATCAATATATTAGAGAAGCAATTATTGAACATAATGTGATCCTAAAACACATTTCTATAAATTATATGGTTGGAAATCCACTCACAAAACCAATAGCAAGGGATGTATTTGTTAGACATGTGAGATTTATTGGCCTGTATAGAATGTAATTAGTAATATAACTAATTTTAAGGATCATACAAAGGCTTACAGTAACTGAGTAATGAATAAATGCCATTAGAATATCATTTTTATTATTATTATTATTTTATAGATTATATTAAGTATCGTATAGTATAATTTGTTAAAGTATGTCGATAGACTTAGATTGACTCGCTCACATGAGCAATCACCTCTAGCACTTGTAAGATGAGTAGAGATGAGACTAATTGAGTTTTAATGCTCAAAAAGCGATTGGCGCGTAGTGAGAGAAATTATAACTCAAAGTAATTATTAAAATGTCACCTTTGTTGGGATCAATTTGAGGTTCTTAAATAAAAAAATTGACATGATGAATTCTCACTAATGTGTCTATTATGATTGAAGTTGAGTATGAAATTATTCATCTAACACCAATGACAATGAGCAAATGAGAATTTCTGATTTGAAGTCTATATTTTTTGCAATAATACTAAGACTTGTATCTAACAAAAAAAGCAACGACATACACTCTTTATCTTCAGGAAAAAAAAAAAGTATGCTCCACTATAGCATGTATTTCATACTATATGTACTAATGACCATTACAAGAATAAAGAATGGATATCTGCTTCTTTATTATGTGAGTCCTGGAGATCTTATCTAAGATCTCAAAATCTTACCCTTTGTGACTTTTGACTGTATCAAGAGGTGATGTATAAATGATTGCTACTTTAGGAGTATATCCTATAGTCATGGAATGATTCGAGTTAAAGGAATACTCTTAGGAAAGTGAATTAATTCAGATCTGATTGATATGAGTGCGAAAGAAAAAGTAATTTTAGTTCTACACTTGTTACTTGTATTCGCGGCTGTGATCATATCACTTGAATAAATTTGATATGATTTAGAATACTTGTAATTGTAAAGATGGATTGAATATGAGATTCTTGAGGAATTGAATTATATTCAGTCATGTGTAACTAAAAATACTTGGGGTATATTAGTGCACTTTTAGGAACAATTAATTATAAGGTTGATGTCTCTTATATAGCCTATATTAGGTTTATATATTGGAGTTCCTTTTACCATGTGCTTCAAGTTACACGGTCCGTTCGTCAAGTATGAAATTCTTGTGCAAGTTTGAAATATAATGTATTAAAGAGATTTAGTCCTTCATGGACGAGTGTGAGATGTTGGTTATTGAGTTAAGCTTGGTCCGCCCATGAGGAATAGGCTTGGTCCAAGTATTTGGAGGAGTTACTCAAGGAATAATTGTTTCCTCTACTTATATAAATAAGGACATAACCCATATGAGAAGTTAATTTTTCATTTGGTTAAAAGAACAAAATTTTTCTCTTTCTCTTCTCTTATCTTGGACTCTTTACATTATTTTGACAAGATCTATAAAGACGTTCGTACTGTGGAATATCACTTTAGTTCTACTAATTGAAGTGATATTAAAATAATTGATATAAGGACAAGAAAGCGAATTCTCACAAGTAAGCTTCCTTTTGATTCTATAGTTTTGTTACCAAGTAAATATCAATTTTTTTTACCTCATGTTTTCACATTAAGTTTAATTAGGACTGATTTTGTTTCAATAATACGCAAAAAAGATACTATCTTGATTCATTTATTATTATGTTTCATATTGTCTTGCATTTTCTTCAAAAGCCTTCATCACTTTTAATGATAAATGATACTTAAATTTCGATTCTTGTTTGTCTTGGTTCCATTACTTGTATATTTGGCATAAAGAAAAAGAGTATGTAGATCTCTCACTTTTTTTTGTTGTTGTTTCCACAATAAAATCATGATTTATATATATAAAAAATCAAATACAAATCATGTATATCCATTCCACCTTTATCCATTTAAAGGAAAATATAATTTGAATAAGCCTACTCTTGACACCACCTTATGCAAACATTAACAACTGTTACTCCATTCGTACTCAAAAAGGTAATAAATTTTTCGCAAAACAAACAAAGTTAAAATTAAATAAGTGATGATCACAACCTTACTAAAATGTCAACAATTTTCATCACAACTTTACACAAAAAGAGTTTATGCTTTATGCCTTTGATTATTTTAAAGCTAGAAAACGCTTATAATAACTCCTAAACTTTCAAATTACAATTTCTCTATTTAAGTATGTCATAAACAAATATATGCTCTCTTTAAAAATTAAAAAACAATATACCAAAAAAATTTATAGATGAAAATTTTATAGGTTTTTGAAGAAGAAAACGACATCTATTAAAAATAACCAAAATAAAAAAAATGAAAAGAATGAAAAATATGATTTGGAATAAAATTAGAAAAAAATAGTTTTTAAAAAAAAAAGAAATTTTTTTTTCAAAAATAGGTACAATTTAGGTGGGGACAATTCTAAGGAACAATTAGAGGTTTGCTCGAAAGGAAAATTAAAGAAAAATTTTGAAATTGGCTAAATTTGCATAAATTATAAAATCAAGGACCAAAATGAAAGAGTGAAAAAATTTAAAGACCTTATTAATCCAATTAGGGTCTTTAGTGAAAAAAATAAAAATCTAAAGTCAATATGACCAGAAATAAATGAATTAAAGTTGCAAGCTCTAACAATAGTTTATACCTCTCTTTTTCCAAGCTTGCTACTTTATCTCAAAGTTAAGAAAATTTAGAGTTAGACTCTTGAACCTTCACACCTTGGGTTTCTTTTTCAATATTATTATGTCATTTTTCTCTCTCCTTACCTTTTTTTTTTCCTTGCCTTGATTTTTCAAGGGTATTTATAGAGTTTCAAGCTAGGATTTTTATAGATTTAATTAAAGATTAATCTTTATTCATCAAAGCTTGGCCCTCTGATCATAATGAGAGAGTTTTTGGTACGTTTTACATCCGTGAACTCTATAACTATGCTTGTTTTACAATGGTGGTTTTGTAGTTATCTTAGTTTTGGAGATTTTGGTGGTTTTCTCAAACTTGAAGACCAATGAGCTTGTTTCTAGTCATTTGATATTGAAAGAAATGCAATCGACCTTTGATAAGAACCCACTGGGAAAGCTTGAAGTGTGAACACGCAAAAAAGATTAGTGGTTTTAAGAAATAGATATCACAGACATTGATGACTGAGTTGCCCACTTTCGAGGTTTTGTTGAAGCAACTCTGACGTCATCATCGTTGAAGACCACCTGAAGTTGGTAGAAGGGTACGCACATTTTGTTTGGATCCAACCTTGATCAATTTGGAGGTCTATAGTTTCACATTCATTCTCTTGAAGGTGGTGAGCCCAGAATCTCCCAATACAGTGATGGCTGATCAGAAACAAGTTGTTGTTGAGTTCATTGAAGAAAATTGGATGTAAATGTTTGATAGGAGTAGCTAATCTTTATAGAGAGAGTGTTTCTCAGTTGAATGGTGGTGATTACAGTTCCTGAGGTGGTTGGAGACGCCACATTTATTCATCTAAGAATGCCTACTCGATCAAGCCAAAATTGTAAAAGAAAAAAGGTGAACAATAGTTGAACAACGCGTCATTTAATTCCTTCATTAAATTTAAGTGACGCGTCATCGAGGTTAATCCCTAAAAGCTAAGGTTTTTAATTTTTTGATAAACTTCAATTTAGTCTATGTTCTTTCAATTTCTTTTAATTGTACCCGTAATTTCCTCCCAACTTTTAATTGCATGCAATTTCACCTCTATCAAACTCAATTATTAGCCCTAAAGTTCAACGCCTTTTTCATCTTGTACTTTGATTTCTGATTTATGCATTTTGATTCTCAATTGATCAACAAACTTTTAATTTTTTTCAATTTAACCTCTAATTTGATCAATTTTAACCTTGCATTCACATGCCTTTTTCAGTTGGTCCTTGGTTTTAAAAATTTGCAATTAGGTCCTTAATTGGCCTTAAAACTTTAATAGTTATGCAATTAAGCCCCTGATTATACCAAATTAACTTTTTAAAATTGCAATTAGACTTTAATTTCTTCAAATTAAAGTCTAAATTGACTTCAAAAATCAATTTTTTAGCAATTAAACCTTCAATAAATTCAATTTAAAACTTGAAAAACTCTATTGTGTCCTTATTGACAAACTAGAATAAGACTTATTGATTCATCTTCTTCGGGCAAGTTCCAAGATAGAGATGATGAAAGGAAAATACTAGTGTGTTTACTGGTGGGTGTGGGAGGGGATCTGGGGAAGAGATGGTCTTGAGCTTAGTGGGAAATGGTGTTCAGGCAACAAAAAAGTAAGGGGAGCATATCCGTTTCCAGGAGAAACAATCTGAATCATCATGGCAAGTTGACAACAAGAGATTTCCAGGAGAAACAATCTGAATCATCATGGCAAGTTGACAACAAGAGATCTAAATCCCTTGACCTTGTTATTCGCATTGTGTTCTTCGAAAATAATTTGAATATTACAATGGCAACAATCCAAACCAGAGTTTTTAAACCCAACCTGATGGTCAACCCGGCTCAAGGCCCAGGTTCCGGGTTTTGACTGGGTCACCCTAGTCAATTTTAATTTTTTTAAAAAAATCAAAACGACATCGTTTTAGTAAAATAAAATAAAAGTCAAAGGGTTACAACTGGGTTTTTAATCAGGTCTTGCCGGTTCAAATGGGTCGCCGGGTCACTCCGGGTTTTTACTTCCTCTATTTTTTCTTAAACCTGGTCCAGTTTCAGACCCAGGTCCGTCGGGTCCTGGATCCCGGGTCAACTTGCTGAGTCAAGCTGGATTTCAAAACTATGATTCAAACTCCAATTCAGCTTGGAACGTTTTCAGTGTCTGTTTTCTATGTAAATACGCAAGAAAATAATTTCATGGCCTGAACATAAAATTTTCTTCAATTGTTCTTGGCTTGTTTTAGAACATTAGTAATTCTGAACAATTCATCTTCAGAACTGATGTTTTTGCTGGGATGTTTTTTCTTTCAACAGACGACAGGTTCATGAAACTGTCTCGTATGGTTCCGTGTTTTTCATAGGATTTACTAACTACAGACATCATTTAGGAGGTTTTTGGCAAAGTTTTAAATTTTTTATGTTTTCTGTAATTTCATGATATTTGAGGGAGTTATTGTAAATTACCTTAGAGTTCTATTTTTCTTGTTTTCTATATTTATGTTTTCAATGAAGTGAAATCACGAAATTAAGCTACAATACTTTGAAAAAGATAAAACACAAAACTACAAAATTAAATTTTCAACTAGTTTAATATTAAAAAAAAATTGACAAAAAATAATTTAAAAAAAACACAAAAACAAAAAAGAATAAAAAACAAAAGCAGAAAAAGACACTCTTGAGAAAAAAAAGAAAACAAAACATGTAAAACAAAAAAGAAATAAATAAATACATTTTTTAGCTTTAACTTTCCCCACATGTTTTTTTCCGTTTTTTTCTTCTTTTTTTTCCAAATTTTCTTCTGTTTTTTTCTTTTTTGCGTTTTTTTTTCAAAATTGTTTTTGTTGATTTTATTTTTTTAATATAAAGCTGGTTGAGAATTTAGCTTTATAGTTTTTTTTCTTTAAAACATTGTGGATTGCTACAGTATTTCCTCATATAGTTTTTTTGTTTTTTTAATGATTTTTTTTCCAGAATTGTCTTTGTTGATTTTTTTTTCATACTGAGCTGGTTGAGAATTTAGTTTCGTAGTTTTTTTCATTAAAACATTGTGGATTGCTACAGTGTTCCCCAACATGATTTATTTTTGTTATAATTTTTTTAAAAATTATCTTTATCGATTTTATTATTTTTAATATTGAGCTGATTGAGAATTACAACTATAGATTTTCTAATGAAACACTATAGATTAGTACAGTGTTTCCCTTCAAGTTTTTTTTATGATTTTTTCCAAAATTTTCTTTGTTAATTTTATTATTTTAATATTAAACTGGTTAAGAATTTAGCTATATAGTTTTTTTTCATGAAAACATTGTGGATTGCAACAATTTTTCTTCATATATTTTTTTTTATTTTTTTCACAAACCCACAACAACGCACAAATATGCCACAAGCCCGCGGCATTGCGCGGGCATGACATCTAGTAGTAGTTCAATGCCGTGTTGTACTCTTATTAGCTAGTTTCCTCTCTTATTTTTATTTTTAGTTCACTAAAAAATTTGTTATTTTAAGAGTATCTTCGTAATTATTTATTAAAATATTTTTATTTTAAAATATATTAAAATAATATTTTTTATTTTAAAAAAATTATTTTTAATATCAGTACGTCAAAACAATTTAAAAATATAAAAAAATTAATTTTAAATAAAAAAAATCAAATTTTACCCAACTTCTATTTAAAACACAAAATCAATCAATCAATAGGATAGATAGAGTAGCTTACAATCCAAATAAATTTAAAGCGTTCCCTGAATTTAAAGTTAGAAAAAGCTTACAATGACTCCTAAGCTTTCAAATTATTGTTTCTCTATTTTAAATGTATAATAAGAATTTGAGTTGTTGCTTTTTCTTGAAGTGAAATATGAAGCATGCTACGAAAAAAAAACTTCGTGTGGCACAAGCTCTACTAATATATTAAATTCACCTAAAATTTATATATATATATATATATATATATATATAAAAAGAATATCACTATTTTTTTTCTAAATATTTTTGTATTTTCTCTTCATCCTTGATTTGTTTTACTTTTCACTTGCATCCTTTATTCTAGTTTAAATATTTAGATCCTTGAACTCAATTTGGACTGACACCCTTAAGACACAATACTGAATAAATTATAACTTAGTATCTGTAGCTTATCAAAATAAATAAATTAGTTTTTGTAATATAAAAATCAATTAAATATATAATCAATTAAGCATTGCTAACCGTGCTTAATTTTATAGTATTTTTTTTTAGAAAAATAGTAAATTCTCTATCATATCTACTTATTTTTTTACCCTTTCTATTTCTTAAAATAAAAAATGAAAATAAAATAAAATAATTGTACAATGACTTGATTAAATCTGTATTTTG
>Ga0325411_1006107_pt1 | contig 13244 bp, 13 predicted proteins | sample PopdelMetagenome_13_FD_206181 | JGI IMG/M metagenome (GOLD analysis project Ga0325411, IMG submission 206181) | Populus deltoides microbial communities from Bellville, Georgia, United States - Xylem-PdIQD-R4 | ecosystem: Host-associated > Plants > Phyllosphere > Stem > Wood/Secondary xylem... | reverse complement strand
CCAATGACGGCTGGTACTCTTGAACTGATCTATCATACTGATTACTGAGGGATTTGTTCATATATTTATGAAGAGAGAACAGAATGAATTTAACTTTCTTGGAACATCCGGATGGGCTTCAACTACAGCTCATCTTGATATTAAATAATTTCAGTTTTGTTTACTCTTCATATAAGTTGCTGAGAGGTCGTGCCTTTAGTAATTATGTTGGCTCATTAGGCACAGCATGGACAGTGCATATCTTTTCACAGATGTAAACTTCCTGCTTGCAGCTGGGTTTAGTAATACACTTCTCTGATATTTTTCTCATTCTTATTGCTGGACTTGTCTATGCCACATTTGTTCATTCACTAATCAAAACTTCTGCAAGTTCTGCAGGTTAAAGCACTCCTAAAAGAGAGGAAATTGGAAATGCTGGTTGATCCGGACCTGCAGAACAATTATGTCGACTCTGAGGTAGAACAACTAATCCAAGTAGCATTGCTCTGCACCCAAAGCTCCCCAATGGACCGGCCTAAGATGTCCGAGGTGGTGAGAATGCTTGAAGGTGATGGATTGGCAGAGAGATGGGAGGAGTGGCAGAAGGTAGAGGTGGTCCGCCAGGATCTTGATTTGGCTCCATGTCAAAATTCTGAGTGGCTCCTTGACTCTACTGAGAACCTTCATGCTGTAGAATTGTCCGGTCCGAGATGACCATACCTTTTCAACAGATAAGAAAATCCATGATTTACTTTCACTTTTTGTTTTTGTTTTTGCAATGCCCCCTTCTGCAATCTTGTCTCTAATATTCAAGTTAACCCAATGTAGTCCCCCTAGGAATATATATTAAAAATCTGTGCATATGAATCTTTCTGGGTTACATTTTGGATCTTACAAGGCAAACTGCAGGACACTATGAATATACCCAATGCCTTGTGCTCTTTTATTCTTGTAACATTAATATAGTTCAATTGCAAAAGTTGGTACGATGATTTCCGAACCCTCCCTTTTTTTTTTCCTGCACATGCTCCTTTCTTCTTTTCTTTGAGGAAGATTTTCAACTCGTCTAAAGTTTCAGAGTGGTGTTTTAAATCATTGAAAGCTGTGCGCACTCAAACCTATTTGCTAGTATGTGTGTGCCAGCTAGCTCAAGGGGGTGTTGAGAGCTGTCTTAATATGATGTTTTTAAAGGGTTTTATGCTAGAAAATATATTAAAATAATATTTTTTAATTTTTTAAAAAATTATTTTTAATATTAAAATGTTAAAACACGATTTAAAAATATAAAAGAATTAATTTTAAATAAAAAATAAAATTTTCATGAAACGGTAGTTGAAATTTTTTATGAAAAAAACATCCTAACTCATAAAGTAGAATGCTGTGGTGCCGACAGGTGCCACTAAAACTGTTTGGGAACGCTGCTGTGTTTCTAAAAATTTTGAATTTTTTTTATTAAAATTAAATATGATTTGTATGTTTTGGATCGTTTTGATGTGCTGATGTCAAAAATGATTTTTAAAAAATGAAAAAAATATCATTGACATGTATTTTGGCACGAAAAGTTATTTGAAAAACACTCGCAATCACACTGTCAAACACGCTTTAAATGGTTGATGGATCCCAATTATCCAATTTTAAAGCTGAAACTGGGTTTGGTTTTATTTTGAATTAATATTTTTAATTAAAACACAAAAAATTAAATTAACTAGGTCAAAGTTACCAGCACATTAAAATAATTTTTTTTGATATAAATAAAAAATTTAATTTTTTTTTAAATACAGTGTTACTGCAAAACAAATGCTGCCTTAAACTTTTCAAAAACAACCCAAAATCATGGTTGCAAGCATTCGTGTCTAGAGACCTTGCAATAAGTGTTTTGCTGCTGGTTTCATTCACCAAACTAAGTTGAATACCATAAATAAAAAGAATAAAGAAAAAAAAAACAGATCATCTTGCACCCAAAATGGTGAAAGGGTGACATTTTCTTTGGAAGGAAAAAGGAAAACACACAAAAAAGAAAAAGAAAAAAGAAGGGCAGAAGCATACCATCCACGAACTTGACCCGAATTGGGACCGGCAACCTTTTGCCTAAATATAATAAAAATACCTAGATTATTTCTTGTCAAATAAAAATAATAAAAAATCCTTAACGAAAGACACGTAGGCCGAAACGAGTCCAAAAAACACCTCCAAAGCCAAAATTATCCTTTTGTGGCTCTCTCACCCAATAAGAACCGCGCTATCTCCCTACTCTAATCTTCCTGCTTGCCACGTGTCCTCCCCTCCTCCACCCCTTTCCCTCCCTCCCTCTGTCTCTAACGTGGTTTCCTAATTTCATGGAAACCTATAAAACCGCCATCTAACTACTCAGATACTTTCAATTAGGTCTTCAAAGTCCAGGATTATTCAGAAAACTCCTCTCTAAAATCATAAACTCCACTGTTTAATATATTTACACGTGATATTTTCCGGTTCTACTAGCAATCATATAAGAATTTCTTATAATTAATTGGTTCTAATTAATTAAATTTAATTTTTTTATCACTTGCTTTTATATGGTATCATATTTCCATCACCATACCTTAAATAAAATGCTCCTAATTCCCCTAATAGCGGATTTTGTTAATTATTGCATTCCGTTTTAGGACAATGTCTCTCAATTTTAGGATACAATTGAACTATATGAAGAGTTGAAGACTGATATGTAGTTTCTCAAATTAAGAGTACCATTACAATAATTTGTTTTTTCCTATTAAAAACACACTCCATCCCTGTCTTGTTCTTCTCTTTGTCCAAACTCCCCTCTGCTTCATTCTCATACCCACAAATCTCTTGAGCACAAACACACTCTATACAAGAAAAGAATAAAAAAAATAAATGAAGATTGGGGTTTTGATTTGAAATAATAAAATCAAAATCTCCATTAATGGCTTCTTCTTTACCCCTACCAGAGCTCACTTTCATCTCTCCACAAACCAGAACTCGGAAACATCACCACCACCTACTTCCTCTCTCTAGACACTCTCTTTCTAAACTAAATGTTTCTAGTAAAAAACTTAAATTCAATATTCCTCTTCGGACTCCAGTGGTTCGAGCTTTGAGTGAGGATACTGCAGTGATCGATGAGAGAGAGCGAGAAATTTTGAAAGAACTGAATGGAAATGGGAACGGAAGAGTTAGTGGATCAGTGGAGAGGTATGTAAATGGTAGAGTTGTGAGTGTGGAGGGGGGAGAGAGTAGTAGTAATGGGAGTTTGATGAAGTATGCGAGTGGAAATGGTGTGGCAGCCACGGCGACGGCGAAGATTGTGGGGGAGGAGGAAAAGGAAGGGTTGAAGGAGGATGGAAGGAAGAAGAGGATAGAGGAAATTGGGAAAGAAGAGGCTTGGTTTAAGCGTGCTGGTCAACAAGTTGAGGTTTTATTTCTTTTATTTTCATCATTTAAAGAAGTTTTGCTTGATTGTTTTGTTTCATAGGAAATAAATGGGTCTTAGAATTTACGTGCTTGATTTGAATTTAGTTAAAGAAAGAACTGATTATCGCTAACTAACTAGTTTAACTTCTTACTTTGTGTTGTGCTAAGCAATCTTGATTAAAGTTTGGCTCATACCTGGGCTGAGAGGGTTAAGGGAAGGAAGAGCAAGCACCAATGATCTCTCAATCTAAAGGAAAATAAAGGGGGAATACCATCATTTTGGTTTATAAATAGTAATCTTGCATGCATCGTCACTTGTTAGTAATACTTGTACGCTTAGTCCATAGTTTCCCTTTGTATCATAGATATAACATGACACAAGTATGAATGGATTCCTGGGAACTTGAGATTAATGTCCATTTTAGGAAATGTGCCGTACCAGTTGGCTGTTTATCAGCAGATTATCTTTCTTAGGATGGTAATTCAAGCATCGGAGAATAAAGTTGAGCCAGTAGCAACTCTGACGGAAGGGATCTGGTTTGTTGTTAAGCAAGACATGAGGCTTTGTCGGAGAATGACTGAGAAACTTTAGTTGAGCAAGATTGCAAGCTTTTCATTTCTGGATATGTTGTCTTTGCAAGTTTCTAGTCCTGTATGGTCTTACCAGAGGTCATGGAGATAGAATTACCTCAATAGTATATCCCCCTATTTAATTCAGGCTTCATCGTGCTACTACCTCATGGCTGAGCACAATTGCATTTCCCATGAAATCTGGGTTCTGAAACACTGTTTGTTTGGGATGACAATTCATGGTCTTGCAGGTTTCTGTTGCACCTGGAGGGCGTTGGAGTAGATTCAAGACCTACTCAACAATACAAAGGACTTTGGAAATATGGGGATTTGTTTTAACATTTATCTTCAAGGCTTGGCTGAACAGCCAAAAATTCTCTTATCGAGGTAAGTGATTTCTAGTTGATTGGTTTTGGTTGAGTGGTAAAAAAATATAATTTAAATTTTGAATCATCATCGTGTAGTTTTTGCATTTTGTTGCTCTTGTATTTGTACTTCAGGTCTGATTTGTGTGACTGGAGCTCTCAATAACCCATGAGTTTTATGGAAATTGTTAATTTATCAGGATGATCAGCCTCTAGATTTATCTTGCTAAGTTTTCCCTTTTTGTCCTCTGCTGGTTGGTCTGATTATACAAATGAAAATATGCAGGAGGAATGATAGAGGAGAAAAAAGTTGCAAGGAGGAAGGCCCTTGCCAAGTGGTTAAAGGAAAGCATATTGAGATTAGGTCCAACATTCATAAAAATTGGTCAGCAGTTCTCTACAAGAGTGGATATTCTTGCTCAAGAATATGTTGATCAATTGTCTGAGCTTCAGGTCAAGACTTTTCTTTCGATATTGGGTGTTTGACATTGAGTTTCAACCTGCTTTTCATCAAAATTTGATTTTATTTTTGCTTCAAATTAATATTTTTTAGTGTTTTTAGATTGTTTTGATATGCTGATGTCAAAAATAAATTTTAAAAAATGAAAAAACATTATTTTGATGCATTTCTAAGCGAAAAACACTTTGAAAAACTACCGTTACTACACTTCCAAAAACCTTCTTAGCAAAAAAGGCTTTTCATTGTATGTATTTTTCAGTTGGTTCAATTTTCTTCTATAGTCCATTTTTTTGGAGTTCGTGATTTATTTGGGATGGTCTAAATTGATGTATTCTTTCAGGATCAAGTTCCTCCATTTCCATCAGAGACTGCTGTTTCTATTGTTGAGGAAGAGCTTGGAGCTCCAGTGGATGATATCTTTGATCAATTTGACTACGAACCCATAGCTGCCGCAAGTCTTGGTAATTGTCATTTCATTTTGGTTGTTTTTTGATGGGGAAACTTTTGCAATTTGCCGTTTGACATTTGTTTTCTGTGATGCAATTGATGATAAGAAAGAAATATCTAACGTTGCAATTTCTTTCTTGTTCTTCCCTTTCCCCATCTGTTTCTTAATGTAGGTCAAGTTCACCGTGCAAGATTGAAAGGACAGGAAGTTGTGATTAAAGTTCAAAGACCTGGTCTCAAGGATCTTTTTGATATTGACCTAAAAAACCTGAGGGTTAGTTTCCTTTATACTTTAGAAATTCCTTGCATCACTTTTGGTGGGGTCATGAGGGTTTAAAAGTCTGAGATATATGAAGCTTCGCCTAGTTGCTGATTGTTTCCAGGTAATAGCTGAATATCTTCAAAAGATTGACCCAAAGTCAGATGGTGCAAAGAGGGACTGGGTTGCAATATATGATGAATGTGCAAGTGTCTTGTATCAGGTAGCAGTGTTCCCTTTATGACCTCATCTTCCTGATTGCTCAGAAAAAAACAAGTGGCATCTATTCTTTTACTCCAATTTCCCAAGTCAAAGTTTTTCTGTTTGCAATAATTAATGTTTTTTCCTTAAGTTGGTGTTGTAAGTGAAGCATTGAGGTTTTTGATAAATTTGAAATGAATTGAGCACTAGGATGGTCATGCTTCTTGAAACAACATTCTCACCATCTTAGTCAAATTGAAATCAGGATGTGGGACATAGATGAGTAGGAGGACAGAAGGGAAGCCCCTCATTTAATGTTGGTTGTTGTTGCAATCAAACACATGCCTGGGATAGAGTTGCAAATTAAATGAACATTAGGATGGTCATGCTTCAAGAAACAAGATTTTCACAATCTTTAGTCTACTTAAAGTCAGGATAAGTGACATGGATGAGTAGGGAGATAAAAGGGAAGACCTCAAGAAATGAGTGATCAAATACATGCACCCTATGATTTAACCATATAAATGAACTCTAACAGCATGCAACCAAGTACAAAATGACTAGTAATGCCTTTTTAGATTAATTTTCTCTACTTCAAAGAAATTCAATAAAATTGTAAATTTAAGTTTTTAAATTTAATTATGGTTTAACTTGCAGGTCTTGTGCCTAGGGGTCATTAACATAATTTATTATGGAGCTGCATTACAGTTCAGTTTTCTGATTGCAACAGCTAATAGTATTTGACATTTTCAGGAGATTGATTATACTAAGGAAGCTGCTAATGCAGAACTGTTTGCAAGTAATTTCAAAAAGATGGAATATGTAAAAGTCCCAACAATAAATTGGGAATACACCACTCCACAGGTTCTAATTATAAACTTGAGCACTATTTTTTTCTTATAAAACACTATTTCTAAAGTTATTTGTAACCTCTTGCTCCTTTATTTATTCATCTGAATGTAGATTCTGACAATGGAGTATGTCCCAGGGATCAAAATAAACAAAATTCAAGCTTTAGATCAATTGGGTGTTGATCGCAAAAGGTTAAGATAATCTCCTGCTATTAAGGGAGTGTTTTGGAAACGCGGGTTGCGTTTTCAAAAAATTCAAATTTTTTTTTTTGCTAAAAATTAATTTTTTTGGTATGTTTTGGATCGTTTTGATGCACTGATCTCAAAAATAATTTTTAAAAAATGAAAAAACATCATTTTGATGCATTTCGGCATGAAAAGTACTTTGAAAAGCAGCTGCAACTACACTCCCAAACAAGCCCTAAGCTTGGTGAAATCATATTAACACTGTACCTTTAACTCTTGTCCTTTCAGTGCTTGTACTTGTGTGATTTAGTATAGTCAAAAAATTACTTTATTGTCAGCTAAAAATCTTCATCTTTATCATGCTTTGCAGATTGGGACGATATGCGGTTGAATCTTATTTGGAACAAATTCTATCTCATGGATTCTTCCATGCTGACCCTGTGAGTTTACTGCCATTTTCAGTTTTTATTGGTAATTGAAATATTTGCTATTTAGGATTCTCAGTATGACAAAATTATTTGAGAAAGTGAACCTGAATTTTGAGCTTACTGTACTTTCATACGAGGATACACACAAATTATTTCAAGGGCACGTAAGGTCTTTATTGAAAGGCTTTCCTCCTAAGTAAAAAAAGAAAAAAAAAATAGAGATCTAGAAAATTCTGCTGGAGATGCTGAAGGTGCAAGGTTTTTAGATTCCTTGGATGAAAAGCTTGATTAACCGTATGCCTTGCATCTTGAGGTGTGATCGACATGCATTGACCTGAAATCTCAATTTTCATGAGAAAATGTTCTTAGAAGTCTTATTTATTGTTGTTTCAAAATTTCAGCAGGTGATGCTCGATAGTCATCTGAAGAGGGGTTTTTAATTTTCTGACTGCAGTGTATCATAGGTTACCTTACTTGATGCTGATAGGATTTAGAGTTTCTTTGACATGCTTTTGTTTCCCTTAATTCAAAATAATAGCATCATTAATTTTAAAATGATGTTGCATGAATATGGATAGTGTCTTGAGTTGAATCATGAAACAGATATGATTTTAATTTAGTGCTTGCATGTGAAGACGATTCTGCATTTGAAATATGGAGGGATGTCAGAGACATCTAGAATTAGAAATTGATTTCACACTCATCACAGAGAAAGTGGGACATGGAGAGGTCATTGAACTTCATCTGAAACCTCATAGAAGAGAGAGGTAAATTAGACCAAAAGCAGATGTAGTCACTGTATTTGACACGTGCATCCTAAACACGTTGAAGCTACATTCCTTGGTGGCTGTGCCAATAAATTTCTGGTCCAATCAAATGGAAAAAGAATTTGTCCTTTTGAACAATAAAGGAAAGTTTGGATACAATCTAACAGCTTTGACATGTGTTGATAGTCAGAGTCCTCAAAGCCTTCCTAAAATTGTTTTATGATTGTTTCTCATTTTAAAGATGAGGGATATGTGATCCTTCTATTTCATGATTCCTTAAAGGCATCTGAAGTTCGTTGAGTATGTGACTAGATCTCATTTATTTCTCTGCAGCATCCAGGAAATATTGCTGTTGATGATGTCAATGGGGGAAGGTTGATCTTTTATGATTTTGGAATGATGGGAAGGTACTGTTTGGTCCTCTTCTGGCTACCTTCAATTAGTATACCAACCAAGTCCATTATCGAGTTTCAAATGATGACTGTCCTTTACCTTTGCATATTGCAGTATCAGTCCAAACATTCGAGAAGGGTTGCTGGAAACATTCTACGGAGTTTATGAAAAGGATCCAGATAAGGTGATTGTGTGTCTTAAGTATGGTGGTCCATGGAGCCAGGTTTCCCTTTTCTTATTTGACAAACTTAGCATGCCACAGTTCACATGGTCTTATGGATTTCTATGCTAGTGCAGGTCCTTGAGGCAATGGTACAAATGGGTGTCCTTGTGCCTACTGGAGACATGACAGCTGTCAGACGAACTGCACAATTCTTCCTCAACAGGTGCTTTGAAAGAAAAGGATAACTGATTGGGTTATCTTTCATTTATTGTTATCACTATCTTTATTATTTATTCAAAATACGACATTGGGTAGTTTTGACTAATTCCTCATCTGCTGATTTGGGTAGCATTTGGAACAATCTCAAAGACAAAAATAAATATTATGAGGGAGGATAAGGCTATTGGTAATTGTAGACACTTTCGGATGCTAAATTAGAACACATAGGGATCGTCTAAAAGTTTTTCTTGATAGGAAGAAAATTCTGCTCAAAGTTGTCTGTGCCATTCTATTCCTATAATAATGAATAATAATTCAACTCCAACAAATTTACAAAATCTTCCAAGGTGGGAAGTTCAAGGATAGGTTAGAGGCTCGGCTGATCAACAGAAGAAGGAACCTAGGCTGATGGCTTGGATAGATTAAGGGTTGAGTCTCTAGCCCAGATTGAACAAGGAGAGAGGATCTTGACTGAAGTATTGCTCCTGTCTTTACTGTTATTAAGGTTTAGCTGCTCAGCTGGTATGAGAAATATCAGAGATCAAGTGTAAATGACAGATGATTGTCTCATTTGGTGGAAGAAGGCATGACTTTTCCATCATGCCCTTTTTTCAAGGTCCCAAGGTGGATATTGAATTGAAAAATTGAGAGGGAGGTTCTTAAGATTGTGGCATTCTCTGATGAAGTGGAACTGGGGACAGTCATTACAAGAGACCAAGAAGAGAAGCCTGGCATTCATTTTGAATCACATATACTGTGATGCAAAAAAGCCTGTCAATTTACTGACACTTTGATAGGTTGCACAGTGAAGCAAAGTGGGAATGTTGAAACTACCTTAGGATAATCTAATAAGTGATGTATTGATGTTTCTTTGTTCAACCTCTAAACACAAAATTCTAATCTCAAAATTTGGCAGTTTTGAAGAGCGTCTTGCTGCCCAAAGAAGAGAGAGAGAAATGGCAACAACAGAACTTGGATTTAAAAAACAATTGACCAAGGAGGAAAAGAAGGAGAAAAGGAAGCAACGTCTGGCTGCAATAGGTAATTTCTATAGTGTTGTTCTATATTTGAGTTTCCAAATTCTTTGACTGAAGTCATGGAAATGCCCATTACATATATTGGTATCTAATATTAGTAAAATATATTTCCAAATAGGAAGGTGGTGAGAGCTTCTCACTTTCTGTTGGCATCTGCACAAAAGCAACTGTTGTTAATATATACATACAATTAATAGGTGTCTATTAGTTTAACACTTATCATTCAAGTTTTCTTTGTTTTAATTTCCTTTCTTTGTTCTCAATCTTAGGATATGGATCCCCAACTAGTTTTGGATAGAGGTTTAGATGAGTTGAAATTGTTTCTCAATCTGGGATACTTAAATTCAAGTCTTAGTAGAGGATACACCTGCTCTTCCATTTAACTTCGTTGTCCAATTGATTGTGCAAATTATCTAGTTTGGATAAGATATTGCACTTCGTAGCTTTCAACTCATTTCCACAAACATTTAGAAAACTGCAGCTCATAATGCTACACTCTTAACAGGGGAAGATTTATTATCCATTGCAGCAGATCAACCTTTCCGTTTTCCTGCCACTTTCACATTTGTTGTGAGAGCATTTTCAGGTGAAGTACTCTAATTTGGTGGGATCATTGTTATGCAATGCTATGCACAACATTAACAGTAGACAAGAAATTATTTTCTCTGCAGTATTGGATGGCATTGGGAAAGGCCTTGACCCTCGGTTTGATATTACTGAGATTGCCAAACCGTGAGTGATGCAGCTACTGCTGCAATTTTCTAAATGTTCTTAGGAGATTTCTAAAATTAGGTCGGGTATGTAAATTATATGCCTAACATATCCTGCATGTGTTATCTTTCAGCTATGCACTCGAGCTGCTAAGATTTCGTGAAGCTGGAGTTGAAGTTCTCTTGAAGGTAGAGATTTTATTTTTCGGTAGTTCTCTTGAAGTAGGACCATCTTACTGTAGTCTAACCCTGTGCATTGAACATAATATGTGGTCTTATTTTCATAACCAATCCAGTAAATGTTTCAGGACTTCAGAAAGAGGTGGGACAGGCAGTCTCGTGCATTCCACAACTTATTTAGACAGGCTGATAGAGTTCAAAAGCTTGCTGAAACTATCCAACGATTGGTAGGATTCAGGAGTCCCTTGTGTATTTTTAATTTGAGTATTTTAATGATTCTACTGCTTCATAGCAAGCCTGTGGATTCCACTCTTCCATACTTGTTACTTAGCAATCAACCCTACATTGCAGGAGCAAGGTGATTTGAAGCTTCGAGTTCGAACTCTGGAGGCTGAGAGGGCATTCCAGCGTGTTGCAGCTGTTCAGAAGACAGTAGGGAGTGTGAGTTAATCTGTCTTATGACTTTGGGGAAATCATGCTCATCGAATTCTTGTTTATCTTTCATTTAGGTTTCATTGAACGCAATGTTAATATTTCCTCATTTATCATTGAATGCACTATTCATGGTTTAACATATTTGAACTATGCTTCTGTTGAAAATTTGCATGTTGGTTGCTTCAGGACATGACACATGTTTCCAATCATGCCAAGAACTTGTATAAATAGTGATAGAGGAATTTACCTTGCTTGTGATTTTTTGTCAAGAGGCTTGAACAAGATTGTTATCTTTAACATTTTCACCATCAATGCTGTTTCTGCATTTATAAAATTCTGAATTTGCATGTATAGCAAAGAAAATTAAATCAGTGAACTCGTGCATTTATGGCATTTTAGCTTGTCTAGAATTATAGTTGGCTTGCCTGCCACTTCATTGGTTAAATTGAAACACAAGAACCATGCTTGTATGTATTTTTTTTATTAGTTTTACAGAAAAATAAATATTTTATGGAGTTGATACCGAAACATAAATATTTTACGTAACATGTTGTAATATGTTGCGATGTGTCTGGATCTGAATATGTAATTGTTGGTAACATCCTTTTTAACCAATCAACAGGCTGTAGCTGCTGGAAGTCTAATTAACCTTGCAACGATTTTATTTCTCAACTCCATTCGAGTAAGCCATAAGCAGTAATTTGTGTTTGCTATGGCATTATTTTGCATCTTTCTTCTTGATCTTGAATAATCATTTGTTTAAATGTGTCGTCTTTCCTAGGTACCAGCCACTGCAGCATCCATCCTCTGTGCATTTTTCTGTTTCCAAGTTCTCTTTGGCCTTATAAAGGTGAAAAGGTTAGATCAACAGGAAAGGTTGATAACAGGAACTGCTTAACCTAAGTAAGTATACTTTCTTGTATTGTGCATCTTTCTCTAGGTGTTCTTATTTTGATACAAAATTGTACAATGAGCGAGACTAGATAAGATGACATAGAGAAGGACTTGCATAAATACGAAACATGGGTTGCTGAGTGATTTTCTTTCTTCTTCAATTAAGACCTTTTTTTCATCAATTCAATTGCGTCCTTCATCCATCCCTCCTCTCTTGTCATTTTCTAGTGAAACAGCCTGAACAGATCGTTATGGTACTTACCCAAGTGCTTTAACAAGTGAAATCTGCTTTTTTGAGCACGCTGTTCAGTAATAAAGCATCGAACACCATGTGGAATTACCATAAAACAGAGATGGTCAAAGTGATTTGCAAGGGATTATCTGCAGTGAGCTGTGTGTTCTCTTATATGATGTTCCGCACAAACATTCAGCTGCAATAGAGTTGAGCGGAGGACAGGAAGATTGTCTATTCAGCTAAGAGACTACATATAGATTACACCAAATACTAGTTGCACATGGTTCTTAATCTCAATTTCATTCACCTCTCTCTGTTTGTAGTTCTCCAGCTATGTACATATATTCACAGTTATTCTTGGAAATTTAATATCACACTCAATGCAGGTGGTGGAACGTGATAATTAATTCTTATTATGATAGAAATTGCCAATAAAAGCTCACTGACAAAGACCTTAAGAATGTAAATTTGAATGCTGGCCGTGCTCAATGACTTGAGTTGCTGGGGAAGCTGGCAGCTATCACATAAACTTGTTCTAAATGATATCTTCTCTAGGAGTGATAGCCAAGAGAATGATAGATATCCTGGTGGTAGCAGTAACTCAAAGAATAAATAATATCAAAATTACAAATAGGAGATTATTTTATAATATGATTAATTCATTAGGTTCATATACGATAAGGTATAATTAAAAATATCAATAACACATAAACATAGTTCTACAAGTAAATTTTAAAAAGGTCCCAAAAAAAATGGGGATAATAATTAAAATAAAAAATCAAAATAAATTTTCTGTTCAAGAATGAAATTGAATAGTAAAATTAATTTTACAAAAAAACTAAAAAAAACTAATCAAAAAATAAGAATCAAATTAAAAACAAATTACAATTTTATAAAAAAACAAAGTAAAACAATAGAAATAAAATAATAATAACAGAAGTTAAAATCCTTGTAAATAAAGAGATAACTTTAAAATTTTGTTTGGTCAGCAAAAATTTCAAGGGGCATAAAAAGAAATGATAAAAAATTATTTCACTAACTATCATACACG
>Ga0325411_1006105_pt1 | contig 13246 bp, 6 predicted proteins | sample PopdelMetagenome_13_FD_206181 | JGI IMG/M metagenome (GOLD analysis project Ga0325411, IMG submission 206181) | Populus deltoides microbial communities from Bellville, Georgia, United States - Xylem-PdIQD-R4 | ecosystem: Host-associated > Plants > Phyllosphere > Stem > Wood/Secondary xylem... | reverse complement strand
GACTATGTTGACGGGACTAAGATTATGAAATTAATACTTAGTTGATCATGTTGATGGTAATTAAGGTGAATGATATGTTACTTACATGATTGTTTGGACAAAGATGAAATTGACAACATGAATATTTAAATCAGTTGTTGGTTGAGTGTAAATATAGTGGTTGAAGTGTATTTTTACCTTGCAATTTTGAAAGTAGATATAAGGATATTATGCATTTATATGAGATCATCTAAGTTAAATGTTTTTAGCATATAAGATAATGAGACATGTTAATTCATTAGTTAAATGTTTTTAGCATATAAGATAATCAGACATGTTAATTCATTATTCATGGACGTGTATGTGGATGCTAGTTAATTCCATAATTATTATGTGTATTGCAGTTTTATTTTGATCTCTTGAATAACATTGTCATTGTTGTTGTATTTGCTAGATTTGAATTAATATAAATCTTCGTTATTAGATGATTTAAAATTTCATTTGTGTATATGTATAAGTTAAATGTAATAATCTTTATAATCATTTTAATATCTCTTGAGTAATTTGTAATATATAATATGTCATATATGAAATTAAAAAGATTAGACTCAATTATAAAATAATAAACGACCAAATGATAAAATATAAAAAGTTGAAAGATTGAAACCAAAAAATAGCATCATATTAGATCAATCATGATCAATTTTGTTAACCTGCTAAATTTATGGTCCGAGTTATAAAATGATCACTATGAACTAATCTAGTATGACAATTCACCCCATCCATTGCTCTTCTTTTTTTTTCCTTGGCTGGACCTTAATTGTGCTCGGGTGGAATGAAATTTCGGACTAATTTAAAGAGTCATCTAAGAATAAAGGATTGAAATTAAAAATAAAATAAAATAAAATAAAATAAACATTATCAAAGAATAAGGACTCAACCAAGAAAAACAATTGTTCACAGCCTTCTTGGGCGGTGCTGAAATCATCATGGGTGAGCCTTTCTTTTAGTGCAGCGGCGAGTCAATATAATGGCTTCAATTGCCGCCCCCCCTCCTTTTCTTTTTTTTTCTAATCATTTCCCTCCATTTTCTCTACACCCCGATACACAGACAACACCTAAAATAATATTGTTCCCTCGTGAAAAAATATATAGTGACAACTCGATGCCATTAAATCTTTTCTATGATTCTGTTGTTAAGAAATTAATTATTTCTAATTTTTAATAATGTTTCATGAGATGTCATTTTATGTGAAATTCTTGAAGTTCGGTTCATGGTAAGACTTCATTTTTAATGGTTTCATCCGATATTTGTACCGCCTACGCTAACCTAGGAGCCGGTAGTACACTTTGTTTGAAACCCTCTGATGTTCATGCCTGCATGGCAACGTTATCAAATTTCCCAGACAAAAAACCATATTGTTTCTTGTACAAAATGTCATGTCAGCAAGGATATGCTCAAATCAATGTTAGAATATATTTTCAAAATAGAAGGCAAATTAAAAAACACTTAGAACACAATCTCAAATAAAATACCTTGATATAAAAGTATTACTCTTATTGTTCAATCAAGATTCATCGGGCCTTCCAATAATACAAACAAACAAACAAACAAGCCAAGAGAATCTCAATAATTGGTTTGTACAGTTAGAAGAAAATTAGGTATGAATCCCTCTAATGGGAGCTGTAGCATAGATACAACCGGATTCCTTCAAACATATATGTAGAGGTTAACGGCTAAGAAACCCATTTTAAAGTTGATTTGGAATCATTTTTTCCCTTTAAGTTTATTTGATGTAAAATTAGATACTTAAATGTATATTATATACATACTTTTTTGAAAAATATTTGTTTCTTTCCCCCAACTATTTTTATTATTATATCATTATATAAAATACAGTTTTTTTTAAAAAACAAAATAATTAAACTAAGATAGATTCATGACTTCAGTTGTTAAACTCGGGCTCATCTAGATCAATTTAATATATTATTTTTTTAATATTTAAATAAAAAATGAAATTTTAATTTTATTTTGAATGTTTTCACTCCTAAAAAAACATTTTAATAGCTCTTGAATATATTTTTTTGTGGCGGTCAACGATGATCTTGATTAAACCTGTTTTGCACGTCAAAAGTTGTAGCTGGTGTCGTGGTTCAGGTATCCTCTAAGGAGTGTAACCCCTTTTATAAAATATTTAAATTGCATTGCGACACATTTCTTCCCTCCATTGCTCCTCTAGCAACGTTTCAACCAAAATTTTACTTACCAAGCCCTTCCATTTTTAATGTTTCAGAATACAGAAGGACTTTTTATTATTATTATTATTATTATTATTATTATAGTAATAAATAAAAACTGCTGGTAATCTAAACCACACATAAAGACCTCCCCAGCACCACTCATTTTTTCTGATTTCTCGCTATCCTTGAGGGGAAAAAAGACGAGTGGCGGTTTAGCAGCGACATAGAACTCTATGATTGGACCAACTGGGCAAAGAAAAAGAGAGGTTTTTACCCAATGACACGACATCATCATGCCTTGATTCGTTGGAGCTTACGTGGACATGTTAAAAAAATCCATATGTGGGACATTGCTGTGCAAATAATTAATGTGGTCAGATTCTTACGTGTTCAGTTCTCCTAGACTGTCCCGGAAAAAAGACTTTATTTCCAATCACAATCAATTTACGGCCAATCAACCACTAACCATAATGTAATTAAACGAGACCTGGGATCCACAATATTCATGAAGTTTATAATTAAACATGGAAAATTAGTGGCATGATTTGGCTGCGGCATCTGTATTGTTGTTGTCCGCGTAGGTTAATCTCAATAGTATGTCTAGGTGCATTGATGATCCAGATATGTTAATCTCAATCAAAATGTTACGAACAGTTCTCTAGTAATTGATAAATTAACAAATCTCTGTATTTTTGTTCATTTGTGTGCTCTTGGAGGCAAACGCATATGGGCAGTGTTGAAATCATATGGGTTTTGCATGTGGAAGCTGGGTTCCTTGAAGAACAGACATGCGATCGAGCGAGATTTTCGTTTCTTTCGTTTCTTTCTTTATCTATTTTTTGTTTTGTTTATTCCTCGAGTGTTTTTTAAATATATAATAATGTCTTGTATATTCTGTTTTTCCTCAATAATGAGATCGTGGGGTAGAGAGAGGATGACAGATCACATCATGAAAGCACCCACTTAATCCAGAATGGTATTAATAAGCCTAGTCATTATTTGCATGTGGCTAATGACGTTTCGAGTCCAATAATCTATTAAAGTGGACAAATGGCCCACACCCTCTTTCATGGCCCGCAGAGGTTTTTGTTCTTGTGGTCATCAAGTAACTTGCGGCCATGGAAGAGCAATCAATCACCTTTCAAATCTGAATCAGCATTTGGTCAATTGTTATCTCCATTATTTGAGGGAAATAGTATCACATTTTAATTTTGAGTTTCATCTCGAGAGATCTGTCCGAGAGGAAAGTTCTTCCTCTAGAGTTTTCTGATTGATTCGTAGAGCATCACGAAATTGACTACCGTTGTAATTTCGTTCAAGCTTTCTCATGACTATTGTAAGCAATGATGTTCAGCTCTCCACATTATTTTATAGAATCGTTCCAATTGTTTTGAAGTGTCTTGCACGTTTTTTGAAGTCAACCCTTTTTTTTCCCCGCAGAATTGTTCCGGGGATTAAAAACTTAATTGGGAAGGATGTTACCCATCTTTTGGATTTACCACTCCATAATTTAACAAATTTCTCACTGCTCCGGATCTTATTTACGTACCTACGGTGAGATTCGTTATGAACGATTACTTTTTGCTTGCAAATGTGAAATCTTTATGAACGATGATTCGAAGCCAACAATTAAAACATAAATGACAGATTAGAAGTGGAATAAGGTTTTCACACAAGAAAAAATGTTGGAGGGTTTTTAGAGAAAAAACTTATTATTATTATATTCTATTTAGCCTAGGAAAATGTTTTTTTATGATGTTTTTATTTTTTTCTTTTTAGTTTAGAAATCCTGATAATAACTCTATAATTATTGCCTGGGATTCATTTTCTCTTCAATGTGGATGTAGGACCCGTATAAATAAGGTTGTTTAGTTTGTATTTCAACAAACCATATCATAATTATAATCAACTATATAAATTAGGGTTCCTAACGCATACAAAAACAACACACTAGTTCATGGACATCTCTTTTCCGATGTGGAACCTTTCTACACAACTTTTCTTAAGCCATGGTTATTCAATAACATGTAAAAATTAACCACCAGAAATCATTGAGCTCTGATACACATCCTCTACGACCTCTAACCAAAATCACTAATAATTGTTTGGTTTTTATACCAAAGAACGCAAACATGAGTAGAGGATAATGGATTTTGTCACAAGTCAAAACTCTAAAGGAACAAGAACACCATAACTACAAGAAGACTCTCTAAATATTTAATTTTTATTCATAAAATATTTAATTTTTATTTTTAATCCTTAAAATATCTATGTAAAAAACTCTTAATTCAAAACATGTCCAACTAAAACATATAAAGATAAAAGTAGTTATTATTATAGTTTTAAAACTCATCACTAGAATTGGCTCGATATAAAGCCCGTGTCATAGATCAGGAGGTTCAACCTTTTTTTTTAAAAAAAAAAGATCAAAATGATGTTGTTTTAACCAAATAAATTTTTTGAAAAAAAAAATCAAAGAATTTTTTACTCAGGTTTTGACCGTGTTTTACCTTTAGTTGACTGAATCACAAGTCGACCTAGGTTTCTGACCGAGTAAATCATTTTTATATTTTTTTTAAAACTTGGACCATTCCAAGCCCTAGGTTGACTAAGTCCCGAGTCAACCCGCCGGGCCGATCAAGATTTTATAACTAGAGTTATTATACTATTATGAATTTCAACACTCAATATAAACTAAAGTAAAAAAATAGTATACTTAATTATTTTTTAAAATATATAAGTTCTCCAGTAATACATATTAAGATTAAAATAGACTTATTTATATTTTATTATCTCTTATCAACAATCTACCAAACAGGTTACTGAGACAATCAATTTGTCTTGTATATAACTACCAAATATAATTTTATCTTCGTCTCTTATTCTTTCTTGTTTTTATTGTCTTCACCGTCTTCATCACTTCTGTTTTAGGATAGCCATTAAACGCTACCTAATTTGCTTTTCTGAGTAAGATATCATTATTTGAATGATTGATTTTGATTATCATTATGATTATGGTTTTCATGATAACTACACTAAAAAAAAGTATTTATGTTCTTAATATTTTTTTATTGATTATTGAAAAATTATAATTATATTGATTCTAAATAATTAGCAATTTATTTCATGCTTTAATAATACTTATTTTTTAGTTTTATTATGTTATGGAAACCTACTGAGTGTGTTTGGTATTGCGGTAGCTGTTGTGGTTTGAAAAAAGTTGTTTTATAAAAAGTACTTTTAGTTGAGGTTGGTTTGGAAAAATATATATTTGGTTAAAACTGTGGTTGAAATTGAGGTTATATGTGTTTGGTTAAGAATGCTTTTGAAATTGAGGTTATAAAATAATTTTAAAAATATATATTAATATTGATGGTTTTTAATTTAAATATTGTAGATTTAACTATTGCTATTACATCATGAAATAAATAATACTTTATATAAAAATTTTTTATTGTTCCATTAAACTATCTACAATTTCATCACGTATAAAATACATCCGACAAGAATTACAATTTTCATAAATTTCTTAAGAGCGTAACAACATTAGATAAAATATAACCAGGAACAAAATTAGAATTGCGATCAAATTCTGGAAATGCTACGTCATCAAGTGATCTTCGTTTAATTTATGTAGTGTCATTGATTAATTTTTAACACTAGTTTTTCAAATAAAACACAATAAAAAATAAAAAATATATATTTTTTATTTTACTGGGTCGGACCCAGTTCAATGTATTTTTAACTTTGAACCGGATCCGGTCCGGCTAGAACAACGGAGAATGTCTCCACTGTTCACTTGAATAGTAGAGTCATGCTCCACTGTTCATGTGAACACCATGCTCCACTGTTGATGGGTTTTCTTCGTACAAGAAGCAGCAAAGAGCTGCTTCTTGTAAACCTGTGGCACAGCCACAGTTGATGGTGGACCCTACCATTAAAAAATTACTTTTGTTGCAATACCAAATAACAATATTTGAGGCTGCGAGTTAACCTCACCCGCAGCCACAATACCAAACGACACCTTAATATAGAAACAACTTAATATAAAAACAACTTAATATAAAATTAAACAAATTATTTAATTGTTATTATTCTAAATGAATATTTTTTTATGGCTGAAGAATATTTCTACTAGTAAAATCAATTCATTTGTTTTTATTATTATAATTTTTCTATAATTAATATCCACATATATATATATATACACACACACATTATTACTACTAAAATTACTACATTTATCATGTTTCTCTAAAAAATAAAATGAATAATTAAGAATTAACCGAATATATAACCAATAATAACTAATGGTTATGGTTATGGTCATGTAAAATCCACAATCGATGTTCATGATTATGGTTATTAGTTTTTTAATTTTAGTTATAATTTAATCTAAAATTAACGTAACCATGATTAATCGTTTTCATTCCTATAAACAAATAACAGACTCTTTCTTGTTTTTGTATTGCAAATAATATCCCTTGATTAAATGCATGTCAAATTCAAGTATAGGCAACAAGAAAAACGTTTGTTAATATTTTTGTGATCGCAGTTGAATGGTCGTCTTCCAACCATGAACCATGACTTCGCTGTTATTTATCACGACAAAGTAGTGCAGAAAACAAGACGAAATAAGAAACAGATAAAGCTATGTTGGGTGGGTGGGGGCATATAAGACATTGTGAATGCTAATATATATATATATATATATATTCCTTAATTGGTTATATAATAAATGACAAGAAATAATAAATTGTCACTACCAATCTTGCAATATTTAAAATAATAAATAGAAATAATTATTTTAATTATAGTTTATAATAAGTATTGTTTTTTTAAACTAACATAATAATGAAGGTAGTTTCTCCACTCATTAAAATCATATCAATAAAGAATTTCTATTTTAGCAATCTCCGTTTATAATTTCATCTCCGTCTCCATCCCTTTGTGTTCACCGTGAAGAGATAAAATACTGAATAAAAATTATGCTGACAAAAAAATACTTTTAGTAACCAAAATATTTCTATTTTAGCTATCTCTATCTATTTTAAAAAGACGCAGGATAATGAAATGGGAGGCAGTATCAATTGCCATACAATTGGATAACGCCAGCGTACAATATTTATGTCCAAAATCCAAAGCAGGCAAGTGACATGAGGATAAACTCATAAATGGTAGGCAGACACGATAACGCTGTTGGGCCTCTCCATCCACGAAACTCACATGAAATGCCGGGTCCCTTACATACTTCTCTGTCTACTTAACAACAGCTCATGTAAACAATTATTCACTCATTTCTTCGATTGGTCTGACGAATTCTCTTTCTCCTCCAAAGGTCATTTTTACAGCACAAAAACCAACCCTCCATTGAGAAACACCTCTATATATAGATAGCACTCCTTCATAATACATTACTCTCACACAGACACCACTAGTTCTCTGGTGTCCCCCCCTGCCCTCTCTCTCTGCATAAATTTCGTTCCCGAAAACATCTCTCTCTTTTTCTCCCGTTTACGCCTACCATGGCGGACCCAAGGCCATTGCTTCCAGTTTCCAATTCCTTAGAACCCAGCTATAGTCCTGTCCCAGAAGGGGCCGTCTCAGCCGGATGTCCGGCGACCCGTCTCCGACGATCCAAGAAAGTGCTCATCGCGGTCTTCTCTGGGTTGCTTTTTGTTTCTTTGATTTTAGCTACAATTAATAATAACAATGGAGGTCGACATGTCCAGTATCATTCACAAGAAGATGAAGATGCGTCCTGGGTTACGCCAAAAGAAATGGCGAAACCCGAGACTTTGTCGCCAGCAGGATCACGTGGGGTCTCTGCCGGTGTGTCGGAGAAGGCCAACGTGAATTTGAAGGGAGCTCAGGTGAAAGATTATCCGTGGAACAATAGCATGTTATCATGGCAAAGAACTGCTTTCCATTTTCAACCTGAAGAGAATTGGATGAACGGTATGGTTCGCACTTCTCGTTATTTCAATAGTTTTTTTTTTTTTTTTTACAAAAAAAATGGTTTACTTGTCCAAAAAAGTGGAATGCCTTTTGGATGACCTGGAGAGAAAGTTTCTAAGCACGTTTTAGCAACTTAAAAAATTCTTAAAAACCCTAACAGCCGTGGCCCTCCTGCTGCGAGACACAATGAACTTTTGGACCGTCCTATCTTGGATTCAACCACAAATTTGAGGCCATGTGGGCCACTGCTTAGGTGGCTATTCTTACACAGTTCCAACGGTCAATGTTGTGATACGTTTTCTATTGGTTCTGTTTTTTGCCTGTAATAACTTAATTAACAATTTTGTTTTTGCTAGGCGTGCTTGGTGTGGTAGTGGTATAATATTTTTTTTATTTTTTTATATTAATACTTTAAAACAATTCAAAAACACGTAAAAAAAATATTTTTTTTCTTAAAATTGAATTTTTATTAAACGTTCCAAACCTTGCCTTAAACTAGTATCGCCAAAGTACGCTGCTAGTGTGGTTGAAAGATTATTTGGTATAACAAGTAGTATTTAATTACTCAACTCTAATTTGAGCATGAAGCTTTTTGATTGACATGTTTTGATGTACTTTATTTTAAAGTAAAAAATTAAAGCTCTCTCTTTGTTTCTACCTACCGATACTGAAAATTGACCATGTCAGGTCAAATATCTGTAAATCAGGAATTTTCATAAACAGTACATTCCTTCTTCAAGATTAGGATATAACAAACGTATATTTTGCTAAAAAATAATAACAAATAAGTTTATAGTTCACTAAATTAAAATCAAACGGTTGAAACATATTTTAATAATTTTAAACTACCAAAATTATTATTTGATCATGTACCTTTCATTTCCTGGTCACCAATACAAAAAAAATGATTGAAGTAGAAATCCTGACGTGTACTCCATGTTATTGCCAGATCTGTATATTTTGCTAACGTGTCCCCTTTGTTATTGTGGAGTTGAGTTTTTATGTGATGCTGATTTTTCTCCCTTTTTCTAATGGTTTGGTGCACCGACTTTTCAATGCTTTGATTTTGACGGGGGAATCTTGCGCGTTCTGCTTCAGATCCCAACGGTATGACCTCTTTGCCCTCTTCTTTGACACAGATAAAAACTGAATTCTTAACTCTAATAATTACATTGAAAAAACTTTGAATTTTTTTTTATTTTCTAAAATTCAATTATCCGATAAAAAAACAATACATCAATTGTTTTTATAAGGGTTAAAATTGACTTGACCAAAAGAATTTAAAGCTAAGTATGAAAAATAATTAATTAACTATAATAATCATTAAAATAACAACACAATATTTTCTAGGTTTAGTTCGAGGATGTTTCAAATTTGGACTAGTCACAATAAGCTGACAAAACTGGTCTCATAGAACCATCTAGCAAAATTTAAATTTGATACAATGATTCAATATAAAATTATGGTTGTTTTTGTTTGATGGGGTTTTATCCTATGCTTTGTCTTATTATTTAATTCATAAACATCTCCAACACGTTTCATGTTAGAAAGCAATTTTATTTTTTTTGAAAAGGTAGCAGTGATGTTTTAGATTCGTTTTCTGGATATGAGTTCAAAACTAAAATAATCCACGACTTGTACGTTGTTGAATTATGCTGATTTTTGTCATATTTGCTAGTTTTCTTGTTTAACCAACAAGGAATTTTTAAAAAACAAGGACAAATTAGATCGTAAAAGCTAATTAAGACCAATATTGGATTGATAGATTACTTTCCTGAACATGACTAATTCAATATTATCCAGCCGACTGACATTGTAATAGTCCCGGGATTGTCAATGACTAATAAACAATAACAGAGGATCAGTTTGAAAATTATACTCCAACAATTACGGAGGATCATTTTAAAAATTCAATCATCGTTCTATGTGTTAAACTGACCTTGTCCTGTGTAAATTATAGGTCCATTGTATTACAAAGGCTGGTACCACTTCTTCTACCAATACAATCCACATGCTGCCGTGTGGGGCGACATAGTCTGGGGCCATGCTGTATCAAAAGACTTGATCCATTGGCTCCACCTCCCATTGGCGATGGTTGCCGATAAATGGTACGACAAGAATGGTGTCTGGACTGGCTCTGCCACAATCCTCCCTGATGGTAAGATCGTCATGCTATACACTGGATCCACTAATGAGTCAGTCCAGGTACAAAATCTTGCATATCCAGCAGACCACGATGATCCTCTCCTCCTCAAGTGGGTCAAATTCTCTGGCAATCCTGTTTTAGTCCCGCCACCAGGTATTGGTGCCAAGGACTTCCGTGACCCCACAACAGCCTGGAAAACTTCTGAAGGGAAGTGGCGCATTATAATAGGATCCAAAATTAATAAAACTGGCATAGCTTTAGTCTATGATACTGAAGACTTCATAAATTATGAGTTGTTAAGTGGAATCCTTCACGGTGTCCCTAAAACTGGCATGTGGGAATGTGTGGACTTTTACCCTGTGTCGAAAACAGGTCAGAACGGATTGGATACATCTGTTAATGGTCCTCAAGTGAAGCATGTGATCAAGACAAGCCTGGATGATGATAGGCATGATTACTATGCACTTGGGACTTATGCTGACAAGGTTGGAAAATGGTATCCAGATAATCCAGAGATCGATGTTGGTATTGGTATCAGGTACGATTATGGCATATTCTATGCCTCCAAGACATTTTATGATCAGAGTAAAGGAAGGAGAGTGTTGTGGGGCTGGATTGGAGAGTCTGATAGTGAAGTCGCCGATGTAAAGAAAGGATGGGCATCTCTTCAGGTATGTTTCATGTCTTGCAAAATGGCTTGATCTTCAGAAATGTAATATGAGTTGGAACTTCAGATATGTTTACTACCTGTAAGCCCACTTTGCCATTGCTTTCTACGCTTTTGATTCTTTTTAACAATTTTCCGGTTGTTCAATGCTACTCTGCAGGGCATTCCAAGGACAGTTGTGTTGGATACAAAGACAGGTAGCAATCTGCTTCAATGGCCAGTTGAAGAGGTAGAGAGCTTGAGATTAAGAAGCAAGAATTTTAACAACATAGAGGTTAAGGCAGGGTCAGCTGTGCCGCTTGAACTCGATGGAGCCACACAGGTTTGTATGTGTGTAATTTCGTAAACTAAATTATTATAATATCAAGAAAACCTGTTTGACTTACGTGACGAGAACATGTTACAGCTAGACATCGTTGCTGAGTTTGAGTTAGACAGGAAGGCTATAGAGAGAACAGCCGAATCCAATGTGGAGTTCAGCTGCAGCACCAATGGTGGGGCTTCTCACCGCGGTGCATTGGGACCATTTGGTCTTCTAGTTCTTGCAGATGACGATCTCACCGAGTATACTCCCGTATACTTTTTTGTTGCCAAAGGAAATAATGGCAGCCTCAAAACTTTCTTCTGCACTGACCAGTCAAGGTAATAATAGTGGATCCTCCTGCACTTAATTGTACAATTTCAGGTTCTTGGAGTGCTTGTGGTTGAGGTTGATTTGATGATCCTCATGATTTTTAATATTCCTGTAGGTCTTCTGTGGCAAACGACGTTAGAAAAGAAATTTATGGAAGCTATGTTCCTGTATTAGAGGGTGAAAAGTTATCAGTTAGGATATTGGTGAGTTGAGATAGACTGCTAGTTATTGCTTCTTAAATTTATATTATGAATGTTTATCATATGTATGATTAATGGAATCATCAATCTGACTCTGTGGATGTGAATTAGGTGGATCATTCGATAATTGAAAGTTTTGCTCAAGGTGGTAGGACGTGCATCACTTCCCGGGTTTATCCGACGAGGGCAATCTATGGTGCTGCTAGGCTGTTTTTGTTCAACAATGCTACTGAGGCTGGTGTCACCTCTTCACTCAAGATATGGAATATGAATTCAGCATTCATACGCCCATATTCTAATGAACAACAGTAGCAATGCCTTCGATAAATTAATCCATTTTGTACGATAGTCTTCTTTTTTACCACATTTTGTATAAAGTTTTCCACCTCATGTATTTCTTTTTCTGGCCATCAGCTGGTGAGGAGGTGAAATACTATGATTGTCTGCCAATTAAAATTTAAATTGACTTTGTCCTGGAGGCTTGGCATGGTGATTGTAGCCATGCTCTTCAGAGCCCTTGATTGATTCGGTTATCTCATGCGTCAAGAAGCCACCATAAGTGTAGAATTGGCTTGCTATTCTTGCTACTTGAAGTTACACATTATTTAAAAGGCATCTAAATATTTATTAGATTAAATTTGTGAAGTTGTTACCATATTTATTAAACCCGACTCGGGTCTTGGATTATGCGAGTTAATCTTGGTTAACCTGATAAAATTAAAAAAAAATTGAGATTTTAATATTCCATATGAATTTTTTTTGAAACAATGCTTGTGAATGAAGGTTATAAAAAAAGAAATGTAAAGCATGAATAAATATGAAGTTACAGATCTTCAAATTGAGTAAGGTTGGATCCAAATGAAATGTGTAAATTCTCTCTTCTAATTTTAGGTGGTCTCAGGTGACGATGACAACAAAATTGCTTTGATGAGGTCTCGAAAGTGAACAACTCAGTTAGTCATGACTGAAACATAATTGTGCAAGAACCATCCTTTTTTTTATGTGTTTATACATAAAGATTCTTAAATATGTTTTCATCAAGGGTTTACAACATTCACCTCAAAATCGAAAGATCAGAAATGGATTTAAGACGTCTCAAAACCTTATAAATATCTCCTTAAAAAGAGAGCTAAAAAAAGGAAAGAAAGAAAGAAAAAATATTTATAAAAAAAACTAAGTGTAAAGGTCCATGAGCCTAACATAAAAACTTCTTAAGCTTTGAAATGATAGTAAGTTGGTGAGAGGCAAAACTTTCCAAAGAAAAACAAAAAAAAATAATAGTTGTTCTAGGTATATTTTCTGATCTAAAAGTAGACCCTTGTGGCCTGCTTGAGATTTTTATTTTATTTGTTTTTGTTTTATATTTATGTTTACAAGCATAGAAAAGAGGTTTGAAATACTTAACAAGTGATGTTGTATTC
>Ga0325411_1006104_pt1 | contig 13247 bp, 12 predicted proteins | sample PopdelMetagenome_13_FD_206181 | JGI IMG/M metagenome (GOLD analysis project Ga0325411, IMG submission 206181) | Populus deltoides microbial communities from Bellville, Georgia, United States - Xylem-PdIQD-R4 | ecosystem: Host-associated > Plants > Phyllosphere > Stem > Wood/Secondary xylem... | reverse complement strand
TTAAATAATTTTGTTTTATTATTTATGTCATGTATGTAGTATTCAATAACCCAACTAAAAGGGCAGTAGAAAAGAGGATGAAGAAGGTAATTTAAACTTTCATTGGAACAAGAGTCACTTTTTGTACTTGCTCCACAAGCTTAATTCTGAAAGCTGGGAAGGTTAGAGTTCTTAAAGAAGCAGCAATAGCAGCCTCTAAAAGAGCATCTTTTTCAAGATGGATCACTTCTGTTGTTGGAGGTAATGAAGTAACCTTAGGCGAAAGAGTGCCGGGAGTCCCTTTGATAATTCCATCCCTAGGAGCGGAAACGCCTCGTGTTCGAAGAGAAATTGGTGCGGTATCAATAGGATCGTAGTTTTTCTCCTTGTAAGAGAGGACTGGCTTCCTAGAATTTATAGACTCCTGGTACGGGTTGGATTCTTTTTTTTTTTTTTTTGGCAACAACTACAAAAAAAGAAATCAACAAGTGACATACCTTTAAGAAATTGTTTTTATCTTACCCTTCATGAAGGGCTCAGTTCAAGGTATGTCCAGCTCATCTGCAGACTTTCCATGTTCACAATCTTCTGTAGAGTTCTAAGGATTAAATTATCAAAGGAGCAAATCTCGTGGAAGTCCTCTCTTCACATGCTTCTAATTTTTCACGTATCATTTGAGTTGAGCCTCAAAATGCCTTTCGAGGGCAAAAATAGCACAAGGGATATGAAAGCTCCACCATTTAATAAAAGCTACACCATAGGTAAATGCAATTGTAGTTTAAAAAGGGAGGTCACAATCTTATAGTCCATGATGTTCTTCTACATAAGGTCCAAGACCTCAAAAGGGGATAATAGCCCTATGGATATGCCTTGGTGATTATATATAGCCAATAAAGGGATGGGGATGTCCTCACACAATCCAAATTGCCTAGCAAAGAGATCTGGGAAGTAAGGCTCCAATATGAATTGGTCAGTCATGAAAACAAGGATTTCTTCGAGAATCAACACCACCTTCCAATATTCCAAGTCCTTCCAACCCACTCCTGAGGATGAAACCTTATACCAATCAGGGCAAAACTTCCTTTCTTCCACTAAAAGGGGTCCAAGAAGTAGGTAAATAGTGAAAACAGATTCCTCTCCTGAAATCTTCATAATTATGCTTGTTCAGTGTAGTAGTATAAGAGTGAAATAACGATCAAAAATCTTATACTCGTCAATTTCTCTAAAAACAAGGCTACTGGTCACAAGATGGGTAAAATAAGCAGTGGCCCAAAGAGTCACCAACCAAAGAGGACTAGAGGTGTTTGGATGCAAACTCTCAGTTACAACAAGATACATGTTGTAATTAGCATAAGCAAGAAGTAAATGAGCAAAAGAAAGAGGGTTTTGACATAAAAACATGGCATGGGCAATAAGAATGTACCCGCTATTTATCGTAATACTCTTATAACAGATGATATATTTGCAAAACCGTAGCGAATAAAAGCCATTTCCATTATGTCCCGATTATTAGTAGCCATACGTTTTTTTAGCATAAGTGGTGTAAGCACAAACTTCTACAGATGCCTTTGGAGGATCTTCTTGTAATCCACTTCAGTGGTAGTAATGTAGGTTCTAAAACAGTCTAACACCAATTGGGGAACACACAGTTAGAGACACTACATCCTCTATAGTTACTCCCATAAGGCCCCTGGCAATTTGGATTTAATTAATTCCAATATCCCACAATGAAACAATGGCACCTAACAATGGAATATTTTTGTCAGCAATATGGTTCAAGGCCACATAAAAAATCCATATCGTCCTCATTCTTCTCCATTTCCCTATAATTTTAGGGTAATCTGCAAGCATAAGAATGCGAACCTCAAGTTGATAGGCAGGCTAATTCCTTGTTGGGCATATGGAACACTAGCGAAATTATTCTAAACGACAAAAGGTGCAATCTCTCTCTTGCAATAGTTTTCAATATGAAAATCTGGGGTTAAAAGGCCTAGAAGTCCACACGCTTTTCAACTAAATCTCTATAGCCTAGGGAATGAAAAAGACAGGGCCCTAGAGTGTACCCATGTGGGTTTTCAGAGTCTGTAGGGATGTCAAGGGGTAGTTCTCACGTTTAGGAGGGGCCTGCCCACACAAGAAATGAAATTGTAGAGTTGATATACTACAATTTAAAGAAGGGTCTTGGGAGTCTCTAGCTTTGGGCTTTAAGATTGCAGAAAGTGAATACTTTCTAGAGTTCATGGTAAGATTAAAAAGAGATAGTAAAATATGAATAATACGTATACAGAGAACTAGGAGCTGGAATGAACAGTGATAGATGCAATGGATGGTGCTCTTAAATAAGTTGTGGAAAACAAAAGGTTGCAGTATCAACAGGTAAAAATAAAATAATTGCTGCACATAGGAAATAGGAGCAGTTAATGATGGCAAAATGAACATTCTATCCACACATACACTCGTGAAAATACTTGCATATGGAAGGGGGAAAAAAAAGAGGCAGATGTTATACCCACTCAATGCATTAAACCAGACTCATTGGTTGATAATGGACTTGAGACAATCAGAAGAGTTTTATGGTTTAAATTATTAATGGGAAATGACCAATAACTCCACCATATGTATGCATATGAATATTTATACTGTTAAAAGAATGAAAAAGTAGTTATGAACGTGCCCCAACCAAGCTATCAACATATATCTAGCTTGGAGTTCGTGGGGAACATTTAAAGAGCAACAAAAGCAGATATAGCATAGAAGCTACAAGAAAACTACAAACAGAACACAACAAACATAGAACAACTCACCTGCAGATTGCAATGCACTCAGTACACCCTTTTCAAGTTTCAAACAAACTGAAACTTTAGGCTGTAGAATGTAGGCAGTAATTTGTAGACAGTAATCTTGTAGGCTATAGTCTTGAACTTATAAACAACTAGTACACTGTTGAATTGCTTCTTGGTTCTCACTTGTTCTACTAAAATGGCGATTCATATTGCAAATCATGTCAAAGAAGATTTCAATCCATGTAAGCATTCCTAATGATATGAATGTGAGTCCATGTCTCTTTCACGTTATTATGCACTTACTTCTGACTTTTTTTGTCATGAATTGAAGTTAACAATTTTTTGATTTGTTATTTTAATCACCGTTAAATTAGTTTTTACCTCATTCATTGACTGTTAGTTAACTTGATTTGAAGAAATTAACAAGTTAGGGAACCCAAAACTATAGTTTTTGTAGCCTTACAACCTAGAAACTCCACTACTTTAACATCGGTCAAACAAAAGTCTGTAGGGTTAATTATCTTTAACTTAGTAATTCATAAATAGCAATATTGGTGACTTAATTGATACATGCAATAGAATAGAAAAGTGCTTAATTAAATTTGAAAAGATAAAAACAACAATAGTTAAACTACTTTGCATACTTCAGTCACTTGAATCCCATAACAAATAAATGTATGTTTGAGAAGTTATATAACTGCCTAATGCTCTCAATATGGCAATGAGAAAAATTGCCCACGCATAGTTTGTGAAGTCTTGTTTGAGATTAAATTGGCAAGTGTTAAAATGGGCCTTTTTCAGCACCATAGATAAACCATGGTTCCAATTCACAATATGTGCATTTTGCATCAAGTTCTTCACAATAAAGTAAGGTATGGATGAATCTTAGTTTATATGATTTCTGATTTGCATTAGCTTAGTCAGTTTCTTTTAGGAACAAGCAATGAAAATTGAGAGCTGTTTTGAAACACACCAACATGATGGCTAAATGTATTATAAACAGCATGAATATTGACTAATATTTCTAGAACATAACAGGATTGCATTTATATCTTTAAAATCAGATAATAATCATTTCTTTATCTTCCCACTGCAGGTGTTTAGGTAATGAATCTCTTAATAAAATGGAACCTTACACTTGCTTATGCTGTGATGCCTACCAAGACTGGTTGTAGGGCAACCTAACGGAAGTTGTAGGTGCTCTTCATTATACTTAACAGCTACAAGACAGAGTCCATGAGGAGGGGCAGCCAAGGTATATTTAGCTAGCTCCTTGCGATCACGAGTAGCTAAAATCTTTGGGACAATATCGGGAGCAATTGCTTCCTTGCCAATTTGGAGCAGCAAAGCAACCTACAAAAGCGAAGATCAGAAAATTTCTTGTGAATTTTCAGAAGCCATCTCCAAGAACTAGCTTATGCTGACATCCCAAAAACTGAGCAGCATTCATTATAGCAAACTCCTGATGCTACATTCCAACATGTAAAAGCTAACTTCATGATCCAGATTTCTAAGAATTATAATTTACCATGTTCCGCACTTGTCTATACATGAAACCGGAGCCTTCAACTTCTAGCTGTAGGAGAGCTCCCTGAATAATAATAAAAGAAAATAGCCCATCTAAAAGACCGGTATTTGATTATGATCAAAGAACTCAAAAGAAGATATTCAAGAAGAGCAAGTACAATTTGGGTTGGAACCAAGTCCAGTCATTCAGCGGCAATCAAAAGGACAAATCAAAGAAACCAACCCATCTTTTGGAGCAAGATCATTATGGGATTTGATTACCATTTTGATGATATCAAATCGAAAAATAGTCTTCACTGGATTTGGCACTCCATCATTGCGTGATGAATTGACAAAAGCAGAGAAATCACGGGTTCCAATAAAATGATTTGCTGCTTCTCTCATTACAGCAGCATTGAGTTTATGAGTAACATGGTATGCATACAGACGCTGAAATGGATCCATGACAGCATCATTAAATATCTTGTAGTGATAAGTCTTTCCCTTGGCAGAAAATCGAGCATGGAACTCAGGAACTACAGCACTAATTTCTCTAACACGAATGTCAGGAGGAAGAAGACCATTGAGAGCTGCATGAATGCTATCCAAGCTGTCATAATTGAAAGGTGTAACAAAGTGTGCCACCTGGAATCTTAACTGAATGTAAGCTTGTTTTTTTCAATCAATGGATGCAAGTTGGACGCTCAAAAGAGTAAGAAAGTCAGACCTGACCCCAGGCATGCACTCCTCCATCTGTCCTACTGGCACCAACTAAATGAAGATCCTTCCTTTCAAGCTTTGTAGCTCGAGTTAAAGCTTTTTCTAGAATGCACTGTATAGTTGGAGGGGTTTGCTGAAATTGCCAGCCTAAAATTTTTAACTCCACAAGGTTAAAGATAATCAGAACATTAAAATTGTACATGTTGCAGCATAGACATGAATATATATAATTTTGGGCATGTTTGAATCTTGTTGAACAGACAAGATAAAAAGAAAGGACATTTTTAACATACAGAAAACAGCAAGAAAGAAGGCAATTATCGATAATAATGATAGCTAAGAAGAAGAAATTAGAAATTAAGAAGCTCAAGAAAGGAGAGAGAATGATAAGTAGGAACGAGGGGAAAGAAACCTTTATAGTGAGTGCCATCATAAGATATAAGTAAGCGCCACTTAAACCCATCAACGGTTGGGTTCAATACCGTATTAGGATGTTCTGCGCCACCACTGCCCACATCCTGTTCTCAGAAAAGAAAAGAAAAGAAAAGGAATATAACATTTCATCATCTCCTTCGGGGCAAACATCAAAAACCAAAAAGAGAGATGGGTTTGGTGCTTACTCTTACTCTTACAGAGGTGTTACTGGATGAAGAAGGAAGCGTAGTCAGAGTTGTAGGTGGAAGAGAAGGATGGGCTGCCGCTGCTGCAACCCCACCATAACATGTCATCTTTTGGTTTTAGATTGGAGAGAGATAATTTCAGTTTTCCATCTATCCCGAGGACTAAGGCAGGCCCTCCTCCTATATCATCCCTCCCCTTTCCCTCTGCCACTTCCAAACTAATTGTCTTTACCAAACGGTACCGTTTCTTGTCTTGTCTGGTCTTGAGAGGCTTTTGGGAAAATTTAAATTTCCTATGGATGTTTATATGCTATTTTTAATTTTATTCCAAAGATTTACGAGACTTGTTCTTTAGAAAAATTATATGTTTGCATGATATTTTTAAGAGTATAATTTTAAATCATGATTTTAAATTTTTTAATTATTTTTAAAAAAATTTATAAAAAAAGTTATTAAACTTTTATTTTCGACAACTTATTATTTTTAAATAGATAGTCAAACTGAGATAGCAATAGAATGATACGGTTTTAAAAAGAGTTAAATAAGGAAATTTTATAGCATAATTATGTCAAGCAACCTACAACAAGGATGATACAATTTCTAGAAAGCTAATAAATCAGGTTTAATATAAATGTGACCCAATAAAAACTTATCTTAAGACAATAGCACTATTAGAATAAAAAAACTCGCATCTAACGAATATCAATTTCCGAACAAGAAATATAAGAAAGACGCTACAAGGTCAGTTATACCTTGATAAGTCAAATTTATTTTTTATCTCAGCAAAGAAAACGTGTTACATCATGCAAAACAAAACTTTATTTCATAAATTCATCGCTGCTGAAAATTTCAGCTTACCATACCTTATATAATAGTTCAACTAGTAACCTTAATGAACCAAAAACTTGTGGACTAATATTTATCCACTTACAATAAACACAAACAAAATATGTTAACTAAGGCTGTGTTTGTTTCCCGTAAACTAGTTTCTGGAAAACCACTTTCCAAACTTTTCTGTGTTTGTTTGCCATTAGAAAAATTGATCAACAGAAAACACTTTCCAATCAAAGAAAAATTTGGCTTGGTTTTCAGGAAAGTGTTTTCCTTTTATTTTGGACGGAAAACACTTTCTGGAAGTTGTGAAAAAATTAGAAATGTCATATTATTTGTTGATTATATTAAATTTGATCCTCAAACTTTTGATTGCTATATATATTTTGTTTTGAATATTTGTTTTTTAATTTTATCCCTTAGAATTTAATTTTTATATTAATTTTGGTCCTTATTTTTATAATTGTTATTTGTTTTTCCCTTATCATTTTTTAATTGAAATTTTTTATCTATCAAATTTGGTCCTCATTCTTTTGATTGTTACTTATTTTATTTGAAATAATTTATGAAATGTTAATTATTATTATTTTAATTTTTTCATCTTTTAATTTTTTTTATTTTTTAGATTTGATTTCTATTATTTTGATTATTGTTTATTTTATTTGAGATAATTTATGAAATTATATTTTTTTTTCAATTTCATTCTCATTTAACTTTTTAATTTGTAATATTTGTTCCTCATTATTTTAATAAACTTGAAAAAAATAAAACATTAATAAATTATTTTCCAGCTCATTTTCCATGACATAAACAAATACTGGAAAGTATTTTCCAACTTATTTTCATTACACTATCAAACATTGGAAAATAATTTATTTTCCCGGAATTCACTTTCCAAAAGGAAACTACTTTCCAGCAAACAAACAGGTAAGTCCAAACATGAAGAAAATAATAAAAATAACAAATATAGCACATAAACTAAAGTTGTTGCATTTAATTGAAAAAAATAGCCTAAGATAGATAATTTTCCTAGTTTAAATAATGTCATGAACGAAATTCTCATCCTAGAAACACCAGAATCTTTGTTGCCACATTTAGATATCCAAAATAAGTTAGGAAATTAATTGTTGAAGTTGTTTTCCTTTTAGTTTTCTTATTTGTATAAGATAATTAATTATAACTTTAAAAAAAATCCTCTCAAAACATAGAAACTCTTGTTGCCTTTCTTTAACCTTCTATATAGGATTAGAAAACTCTTCAAACTAAGCTAACCAATCTGTCATACAACTCTTATTTTCTTGTGTAGCTAGGATTAATAAGAAATCCTTGTAATAAAAGGATTTTGAAACATTAATAAACCCTTACCACACTTGAAAATTATGTTGCAACTCATTAAAGATCCTTGTAGAACTAAATTCTAAAAACAAGTTGTCACATTCTTACAGAAAAAGTATCCTTGCTAAATAAAAAGTCCACAAGTCAAAAGGAAGTAAATAACAAAATTCATACAACTTGTTCTGACATATATTGCAGACCTTCCCGAACTCTAATTAACCTAAAATTATACCCTAACATAGAATAATATTTCGGGAAACTCTGGGTAAAGTTGGAAATAATATTTGTCTTTCATTGAATTTACTTTTAATAAAATTATGCATTATACTACTGCTTTTTCTCCTTTTTAAATGATTTATGATTTTAATCCATTAACTCATATGGATTCAATTCATTTGCCTATGGAAGAAAGAGTAAGTTTAGATGGTGAAAAAAAAGAAGAAGCAAAGATGGTGAGACAACTCCATGAGAAAGTTTAGCTACAGATTGAGAAAATGAACAACTTGTATGCCTCCAAACCAAATAAGAATCGCAAGCAGGATGTTTTCCAACCAGGTGATTGGGTATGGGTGCAGATGCATAAGGAAAGATTTCCTAACCATAGAAAATCAAAATTATAGCCTCTTAGTAATGGTCCATTATAAGTTGTAAGAGGATCTATTACAATGCATACAAAGTTAATCTTTCAGGCGAGTATGGTGTTAATTATATATTTAATGTTGTTGATCTTACTTTGTTTGATATAGGTCTTGATTCAAGGTCGAATATTTTTGAGGATAGAAAGGATGATGTGGAGCAACCCATAAACATCAATAAGTGTAACACCCTATACTTTCTTCTACATTTATACTTAAATCCATTAATCATGTATGTAAAGTTTAGGTAATGTTTTTTATATAATAATAATAATAATAATAATAATAATAAGAGCAATCTCAACTCATCATCAAACAACTTCATTAAATACTACAATGGTACAAAATTCTTTTCCACACATTTCTAATTACAAACACTTATTAAATTACCTACATATAAATTGTTCTTAAGATAATCATTTGACAATACAAGGATCTCTTCAACATGTAAGTGTAGCTAACTTAGTGATATTTTAAAGGAAACTAAGGTTTTCAAGGAAAAATACTTGTAACACATAATTAATATAAGTCATCACTCATTAATATCTATAAATTTTCTTATTTTGAAACCTTAAAATTCAATTGATTCTAAGTAATTATCACAATTTCTCTATCTAATAACCACATTCAAGTTCAAGTAATAAATTTACATTTTTCTAACTTGACAATTAAAGATATATTTGTAGTTCTACATCAACCCTCGATTCACCCTTAATCTTTGATATGCAATATTTTGCAATTCATTTTATGCTCACCTAGTAGTATTGACTTAACCATGGATTCAATAATCCAATAATACTTATAGATCATACTCTGTTATAATTATGAATTCTTTAATCCATTTAATCCTCTCAACATCTATGAATAAAATCATTTATTTTAGCAACTATGTTCATTCTTTTAAAAACATCTCTATCTCAATTTCAACATTTGGCGGCATATTTATAATTTTTAAGATCATTAGTATCTCTACTGGGTTTCCCTTTAAATGAATCATTCTCAAATTTTCTTAATCTATAAAACACACTTATAACTCAACATGTGCGTGTGTGTATCCAACCCAATCATCCTGGATTTTATTCCAACATGACTCTATGACAAACACATGACTACCTCATTAACACTCAACCATAATTAATCTTCCAACATTCTATAAAATTCCATATTAAACGATAAAATTAACATACAAGACAATTAAAATTATAATCCTAAATAACGGCTAAATACTCCAACTAAAGTTTGTATACACCTCCAAATAACATATTTAACATATGTGTCATAAAATACAAAGTCAGTTATTTACTATCTCATCAGACAAATTATATGCACATGAACATTGCTTTCATCTATAAAAGACAATCTATTAATGATCCCCTGCTTTTATCTAGTCTATGATGAACCTGAACTAAGTAATCAATATCATGAATGACTGAATATCATTACAAGCATTAAAACATGTACAATATATTAACCAAAGTCTCTTAATCCTCATTCTTATATGACTTGTGTAATAGCCCAAATTTTAAATACACTTTTCAATCAATGATATCATAAATTGATAACAAATTTTATATACTTAACTGTAAATTCAACAATTTTTCTCTTTCAGGTTCTACCAAAATTATAGCAGAGTTTTTCCTATACCGGGAGATCTCAAGTTATCGACTAAAACATGTTTCACTTTTATTCACATTCTTAATTTTCAATCCAATCATCCTGCTCATCACATCATATTAATCCATATGATATTGCACCATAGCAATTATGAAAGTTTTAAAGAAAAATAAAAACCAATATATGTATGTGAATTTATAAAAATACAAAATATAAAAAGGAACAATTATACTCGAACATCAATAATCCAAACTGCAACGGATATATTACAATCCTAAAATATACATAACATGCTAAGTCTATATTAACAAAACTGAGATGGTCTTGAAAAGTACAATATTTAAATAACTAATACACTGAAAAGCATTCATAAATCTCTTTTCCTTTATTTCAACTCGAAGATAAGACATTTCTTATTATACATTGATTTTTTTTATTTAACTTCCCATATTAACTTTATCATACTATTAGATATCCATAACCTGGATAATTTCCTTGATGCCGATATCAATTTCAAATTAAGATCATTAACCATCGCCTAATGAATGGTTAATCAAGATGTTGACACCAATTCATTAGCATCATTAGCTATTGTTTCCTGGTTAGCTAATCATAATCTTTAAGGAACATGTCAATGCCAAGGTTTCGACCTTGACATCATTAGCTTTTCCTATTGTCCGAGGAAGCTAATCAAATCTATTTTTCTTTAAATTCCCATCCTTTTGGTGGTTATGTCGATGCTAATGGACCTTATTAGCATCATTAGTTTCCCTTACCATGATCTACTAACCATGTTCAAGTAAATGTTGATATCAATGTAACTCATTGATATCATTAATGTTCTGAATCCTAAAATAGTTAATCAAGTCTTTTATAAATACTTTCACTTAACATTCAATAATGTCAATGCCAAAGAACCCATTGCCATTATTAGCCTTAATAGTAGGAGTAGCTAATAAAGTTTTTCCATCCATTTCCTTTTTTTCTTTCCTTTTTGTTTTCTTATTTAACAATTTTCCATACTAAAACAAGAAACACAAGGAAGTAAATCTAACAATTTTATTGGTGCAAAGATTACAAAATATAGGTGGTAGGCACCTACTTGTTGTTTGGGCTTTAATCGTGATTCCCTACTACCTTTCTGATACCGTAACCTCTCATGTACTAATAAGGATTTAATCAGCATCACCTATTCAACACGTATTGAAAATTCTATTTCAACTTCTCACTTACTCCACATTCTTAACTTAATCAACAAGAAAAACTTCTTATACTTTTCAATTTCATAAAAAATATACATCATTATCATTTATCCTGCTATCTATTAATTTGGTTTATCAATAATCCATACATAATTTCACTGGATTAAACAACATAATGCTCAATATTTCTCAAAATACTCATTTATGTCAAAATCACCACACATCATTAACATTCATTATACATTTCATAAACCAAACAAAACCATAATTTATTTATCTCATCCATTCGTCATAAAATCATAGTTCAAAATATAATAGAGATTCAACTATGACTAGAAGAAATACTCAAATTTATTTAATCATTATTAATGAATACGCATTGCTAAATATATATGAATAGGTAAATATTTTGCTTAACTCCACAACTTCACATTTTCATCCTAACATAATCGGTCCTTAACTTAACAAAATATCAAGTTTTTTTTCTTTACAAGTTGTCTTGATTTTCTTTAATTTATCACTAATTGTATATCTCATAAATCATAACCTAATCATATTAAAATTTAGCATTATACATATGTGATCACAACATTCCTTCATCAAAGTACATACATCATTCAATCATATTCAATTTCAATATTTAATTCCATTTCAATAATCATCGGAATTATGCTACAATGCATAATTATACACAATTATAAATATTGAGCATGTTTAAGCTTTGTTTGATAAGTTTAGGCTGTTTTCTAGGCTTTTTATGCCTCTTTTCTAGGGTTTGCTTTTAGTAGGCATTTTTGGGTTTGATAAGCTTTTCTAGGTTGATGTTCTTATCATAAACTTTGCTTTAAGTCATTGATTCCAATGTCATTTTGGTTGATTGATGGTTCTTACATGTGCGTGAAAATGCTTGTTAATCTTTAATCTAAGGTTTTTATAGCTTAAGAACATCGATTTCATGACTTTTGATTTTCGTTTCCTTCATTTTATTTTATTTTTAATAAAATCAAATAATTGTGACTTTGGTTTAATTAGCGTGATGATTCAGTCTCAAAATCTTGCTTAAATGTTGATTTCATACACACACACACACACTTTCAATTGGAAGTAATTTGCTCTGTTTTTTTAAATCATATATCTGGGTTCTATCTTCATATTCTTCATCCAAAAAGGCTTGGGTCTTTGAGCTAGGAAGCCTATACCACATGGCTGGGCTGAGTCCTTTCTCCATAAGGTCGCGTTTGGCATGTTTATTTTTTTATTGAAGGAAAAACACATTTTTTTTGTTCTTAAGGTATGTTTGTCAAACACGGCCTTAAGACATTTTTTTAGTCTCAGATTTTTTATCTAGGGCATGTTTGGCAAATATGCCCTACTAATTTTTACAACAAAGTTTATTTTCTCATTTTGTGCTTTTTCCAAACAGACCCCCAAAAATAATTTCCAAAACAAATTCAATAAACATTTTAAAATTATTTATGGGTCTCTCGCATATTTTTCCAATCATTTTACTTAATATTGGGGTTATAGACGTACACTGAAAGATATTAACCCGATATTAAAAATACCTGCTTTTCTTCAAAATTTTGAAAACAAATACAAAAATTCTTTATTTAAGAAAAATACAAAAATACTTTTCATTTGTGTGCATATGGCTGATGTCACGACCCGATCCCCGGATCCATGACCGGCACATAGGCAAGGTTCCCCTCCAAGGTTCCATACCTATGCGAACCCAAACTTACACACAAACTTATCCTAACTCAATCAGAGTTCAACGCAGCATTAACAACAAAATCAACTTCATAATATAATTGAATTGTCTTAATACAAGAGTTTATATAAGTTCAGAGTTTTGGAGCACTAACTAGACATAAAGGAAAGGTACAAAGTACAACCAAAAAGCAGGTTCTGAAGGTCCAACAAAATGACCTGCTATCAAGCTATAAGCCTGAAAAGGATAAATAATGAGAGGGTGAGTTCAACAACTCAGTGAGTAGATAACGTTCAATATACACACACGAG
>Ga0325411_1006103_pt1 | contig 13251 bp, 6 predicted proteins | sample PopdelMetagenome_13_FD_206181 | JGI IMG/M metagenome (GOLD analysis project Ga0325411, IMG submission 206181) | Populus deltoides microbial communities from Bellville, Georgia, United States - Xylem-PdIQD-R4 | ecosystem: Host-associated > Plants > Phyllosphere > Stem > Wood/Secondary xylem... | reverse complement strand
TTATTATTATTATTATTATTATTATTATTGAATTTAATTTTTTATCTGAGTATTTATACTCACAATATTTGATGATCGAGTACTCGAGTTAATTTTTGTTGTGAATTTATGAAGGAAAGTAAAATTCATTTTCTTGAAATTAAAAATTAAAACCTAATTAATTAATTCTATTGTTTTTTTTTTGCAATGGTAATAACTAATAACTAACATGCTTGTTGATTTGTGAAGTAAACTTTTAAAATTACTTTATTGGCCAGGATTTACGAGTACAAGCACTCATAAAAAAGTCAATACATATACTCAAATAGAAACAAAAACATAAAGTAAAAGTGCTTTATATATTATTATCTTAGAGAACTGAAATATAAAATAGTATCAATTGGACTCACTTGAACAGAGTTAGTTGTAACATCAACATCTGAATAATGAAATAAATAAAGTGTAAGTGTAAGTACAAATATAAAAAAAATAATATTAATTCAAAGGAAAAACAGTCATAAAATAAGTATACTTTGGATTTTAAACCCGAGAAAGTTCGAAGGCCATTTCCTGTTATTTTCGCCCGTTGCCGACAAACACAGGGGATTTTTAGAGTTAGAATACAAAAGTTGAATTATTATTATTATTATTATTATTATTATTATTATTATTATATCTGGTAATGTTGAAGAATCAAGATGATGTCATTTGTTTCAAAGGATGACCGAGGTCAATAAAGATGTGATGGCTGGCAAAGTCATTTCATTATAGGCCCATAAATGGATAAATCAAGCCCATCCATATCTTCTTCTGCCTTTAGTAAACCAGTCGTTCATTAGTCTACAACTAGTTATTTTACCTGCATTCCTCGACAGATACTCTTTCTTAGTTTTTTTTTTAAAAAATGAATGCATTTGGATTTTTTAATATAAAAAATTAAACTGAAAGAAAATAATTATTTTTAAAAAGTAATGAAAAAAATTCTAGTTAACCTGGATTAATTCACTAACCCCACAAACATGAGCACAGAAGTGGGATAACCCCACGTAAAGGAAAGTGAAAAAAAAACATAAAAACCAATTAAAAAAAATTAAATATTGAAGGATAAAATTAAAAATAAATAAATTTTATAAAAATACCTAAAGAAATTCAAATTCATCCCATATTAACCTTTAAAACGTGTAACATTGATCATAAAGTCAGGACTAATCTCATATAAAACAAATAAAATAAATAAATAAAAATTCTAAATAAAAAAATACTGAGAAATGAAATTAAAAAATACAATAAAATAAACAACAAAATGATTTGGGACCACATTCGACATAAAAATAAATTAAAATCGAATGTTGAGAGATGAAATTCAAAACAAAATTCAATTAGTAAAAGGGTTGAAAAAATAAAAAGAATGAAGACCAAATATGATATAAAAATTAAATTAAACTAAATGACGAGGGAAAAATTAAAAAAATAATCAAAAAATAAAATAAATAGTAATTAAAAGAAATTTAAAATAAATATAAAATATAAATGACTTGACACTTTTATACTCTAGCAAGGACAGGAGAGAAAAAATAATGAGGAGAAGAGAGAAAAACCTCACCAGAACCCAACCATTGCGTCGCTGCTCACATGGATCGTACTACTAGAAAGAGAATGCCAATACGCTTTCAATTTTTGCCGCTGAAGGCCATGTTTTACCATCTTATAACAACTCATGCCCCACTCAAATTCCACTTGTTAGTGCACGGGTGGCAATTAGGGGTGAGCAAAAAAACCAAAAAACCGAGAAAACCTGAAAAATAATAACCTAAAAAACCGAACCGTGAAAAAAATCGATTAAAATTTTGAAAAAACCAGCCGGTTCGATTCGGTTTCAGTTTTATAGGCCTAAAATAAAAAACCAAACCGAACAGAACACAAACCGAAAAAAACATAGCCAAACCGGCAAAAAACCGAGTCAAACCGGTTTGAACCAACTTTTATCCTAAAAAACCTAACCGAACCGAACCAAAACCGGTCAGTTTGAACCGGTTTTGATTTTTTTTCTTAAAAAAATTTCGGTTTGGTTATTTTTTTGATAAAAACTGAACCGAATCGAAAATGATCACCTCTAAGTGGCGTGTGCCAGCTATTTTTTTTACTAATATTTTATATTTATAAAAGACCAAATGGCCCCTTAGTCAGCGTGAATATAGAAAAAAAAAAACCTAGTGTAAAAGATAAAAGCCTATGCAATGAAGCTTTAAATTTTTTACTCCTGAGAGCAATTAAGTAATTTTAGAGTGCATAAAACCTATATTTTTTATTTATTAAAAAGACCAAACTGACTCTTAGTCAATATCATTATAACCAAAAAAAAAAATAAAGTGTAAATAACCAAAAACCTTTAAAGGAAGTTTTAATGTTTTTGATCTCGAGAATAGTTAAGTAATTTTAATATACTTAAAAAAAAAACCTATAAAGCCCCTGTATGCCAGTGCATTATTTTTTGCTCCTAGTATTGTTTTAGTTATTGCATTGTTCCCAAACAAATTGAAAAGACAAATCCAACCCTAATGAATTCAATAATGACTAACATGTCCTTATAAAAATATCTTTTTACCTTTTAATGACCAGTTAAGTTGATTTTTTAAAAGAAAAAATGAGGTTTTAGTATGGATGGTTACTGTGAAAACTCCAAGCCTTTTAGATTTTGTTAATACGAAATGAACTAGTTCATTACATATTTTGTTGGTCTCTTCTAAGTTATAGCGGCAGCACTAACATTTAAGCCCCGGCAAAAATGAAAGCAAGCATCAGTTTTTGTTTACTATAGCAATAATCCTAATCTTAGACGACAATATATAGCTGGAAAAGATGGAGATTGATCGTGTCCATGGAATACAATTTACTGTGGGTGATAGGTCATCGAAATCCAATAATTGAAAGAAATTTTGATGGATTATTACGTTTGTGTTGGTTAATTTTTATTATGATTGATTAACATGGATGTCCGGATCAATTTGTACGCATCTCGATTAATTCCACAAGCCCTAAATTTAATGATTATATAAATCTCCAGTAGCCTTGAAGTTTATGAAACTCGAATCAATAACTTTTAAATAACAAATTTAAAATCTAACCAATTAAATTATACCATTCAAAATTTGTGTCGGTTAATCTTGATGAATTGCGACAGTGAAGATAGTAAAAGTTGCAGCAGTTCCTCTTCATCTTTCTCTAGCAGTTGAAAGGAAATTCACCTCTTCTTTCAACCGTCTACGTGTGCGATTGTCAGTGAACCTTGACAGTATTATTATCCTAAATAATAAAATAATATTGTTAACTAGTCCGGCTTCGAACAGGCTGAGTTTAACTCGAGTTTAATATCGGTGATATTCGATTTGTTGGACTAATTAATTATAGCAGTGAGTATTATTCAAAAAATAGTAATGATTAGCTGAACCAACTCGAATAACAAATTTTTTTAAAAAAATAAGAGAATTGATCATCCAGTAATTATTCGAAATTCTTTTAAGGTAATTACGAACAATATGAAAAAAAAAATTTAGGGATACTCGAAGACTCCTCCCAAAATTTGCTAAATGTTTTGAATATTCCAATAGTCCTGCTAATGAACATATATCAGGAGGATATCAATTCTCAGAAGACATTTCATGCCTGGAAGATATATAGCATTATATATACAGTCGGTGTCCAATTTCCCATGATCAAGATGTGAAACCTTGAACATTTTGAAACCAAATATGTCTTTGATACTTGTGATTTGATGTGTGGCAGATTATGACCCCTTGACAACATCAACATAGCTAACTCTGTAGCTGTAGTGTTCTTCAAATCCTAAAACATTTAAATGTGGCGAACCACATTTTAGCAGAGACCAAATGTTCTTTTTTCTTTGTCTTTCATGTGCCACTAATGTTTGAGATCAGCTTTCCTTAAACTCCTGCAAGCTCTCTTCGACATTAATTTTCTTATGAATTCAGAAGAAAAGAGATGGGTTTAGTGAATTTGACAAATTGCATCTTGATTCTTGGACTAATTTAATATAAACGAAGTAGTAAACAAAACAATCTCGAGATTCCATTACCAAAAGAGCTGGGAGTGCGAACAAGAATGATCGTACTACCTTGAAATATCATCATCATTTGATTTCAATGCTCATGATTTTACATATTTCCGAAAGTTTGAAAATGAAACAAAAGCCCTGAAGTTAATAGAAATGCATTTAGAAATACATGTGGTCTCACTATATTAATCAATTTTCTATCCTATGATTTCGTATATATAAAAGAAAGTTGTGCATGGCAAGAAGAGTATTTTTTAGATTAATGTGGATATCCAAGTTAGATTATGTATATCTTAATTAATTTTACAAGTTTTAAAGTTAATAATTATATATATTTTCAATAATCTTGAGGTGATCAAAAATAAATTTAAAATTTAGCTAATTAAATTATACGCTTTAAAATTGAGAGTTATTATTTCAACTAGTAGTTGCTTTAATGCTAATTGCATTATTTTGTTATAAAATATACACACACACTAAGCACACCAGCACAGAAACTAGCACATCTAGGATTACGACACTCCCACGCCTTATGTTTGGACCATGTCCATGCCGACATCTAATTTGACTTTGAACTCCTCTAGGAACGCGGTTGTAACCGTGTTCCATAAAATTTAATTTTTGTTTTGTAGTTTAATATAATTTATATGTTTTGAATTATTTTGATGTATTAATGTTAAAAATAATTTTAAAAAAATAAAAAAATTATTTGCATGTATTTCAACATGAAAAATTATTTGTAAAGCAACCACTACCACATTGTCAATCAAACACGCTCTTCGTATGATATAACCATGAACCAACAACTCTCTCTTAATGAAAAACCAATAATAAGTTAATGATAGTGAATACATGTCTTGAAATTTCATTTTCATGTAATAGTATTAGAATTTTGATGATTAAATAATTAAAAATTTAATATTTATTTTTTTATCTAATTAATAACATAATATAATATAAATTTAAATTATTAAAAAATAATATAAAATCATCAGCTTAAACTTAAAATATATATACTAAAGTGGAACTTGCTTTAAATTTTTGCTACACTGCAACTATGCATTACTCTTCGAAAGTACAAATCAAGGATCCAATTTTATTTTTATGCGTGACCTTTATCTTAAGCCATTCCTGACATAACACCTTCCCCACGCAAAAAGCCAAGCAAAACAGAAACGAGACATTCATACATAGTAATTGAATTTTCCACAACCCATGCATACATTTAATGAATTAGTAACTAATTAAATCAGTAGTATCTATCAGAAATATAATAATTTGCTGTCAAACAATTCAAATTGCCCACCATATTGGACATTTCTGAGTGTCTCCATGCATCAAAATCCGAAAGAGGTAAGCAACGGTTGATCGTATCGTATTCCTTGCTGAATATCTGCAGTGTCTTTCACGGACCGCAGGTACAATTATCTTGATAAACAACTCGAATGCCTTGATTGGTAACGTCTGATGATCTAAACACAGCCATTCAGAATTCTAGCTGGTCGACCCTAATTTAGATGCTAGTGAGTCAGCACTTTTGTTTTACCCAAGGAGCCTAGACTGCTGCGTATTTGATTTGCAGTTAGTCTCTGCACATTTATCATATATATACGATGTTGTGTTTGATTTGATTAAAGACCAAGTGGTATAGCTAGTTAATGTGTGCCTGAGTCCATTGTAATGAGTTTCAGCTGTGGAAATCATGTAATTTAATTATTTAAAATATCATTCTTGTTCCAAATCTTTGCATGCGTGCATGAATCTGTGTCCAATCTTTAAATGTTGTCTTTTATGACAAGTTGGGGAAGCAAGTTAAAAGATTCTTTAACACTGCTCGCCAAGCAACGTGTGATCGATGCTGTCCATGAAATCTGTTCAAAAGGTTTCTAAAAGCGCAAGTTGATCACAAATTAACAGGAACTCCAATGTGACATCCAACTCGGGCATCAGAAACAAAAATCTGTTTCAGCAAACAAATCATCCTAATAATGTTTTGAAGCATCATCTAGTGTGTATAGTAATGTGATTGAAAGTGTATTTTTTTTCAAGTGCTTTTTCCTTAAAATTTGTTTTTTTAACGGTTTTTTCATGATTATAACATTTTCATATCAAAATTATTTAAAGCATCTAAAAATATAATGTTTTTTTCACAAAAAGCGTTTTAAAAAGCACTAAAGAATGCCCATAACCTCAACTACAGCTAGTATGTAAAGAAAATAAAATGGAACTGAATTTTTTAAACCAATATTTTGTTGTCAAGTGTTTAACAGTAGCAACTTCTCAGTTAAATATTGTTAAGTCATGATCTGTTCATGTTCACGGCATGTTTCAGAAGTTTTCAGGCCTCTCAATCTTCTTAACCTGTTATCCTCTGTCCAACCTTACGATGCTTGCTTCTTGTTTCATCTCTCTCTCTCCCTCCCACACACGATCGATCGAGCTCACACAAAATAGATACCGCGCAGTCTGTTTAGGTTATTAAGAGTACAGTTCAAAATGATTGGCAAAATGACAATGTTTTATTTATTTCTGTAGTTATAAGTATAACCCGGCAGTTTAAGTATTTTGTTATATTATCGACGTGGGGGTTAAAGGGTGTGCCCCCACGTCGATATGGATTCCAAACTAACAGGCTAATTAAGAACACGTCAAGAATCAAGATTATTTTTGTAGTTTACTTATTTTTTGCTTATATATTTTTTTTTTTTGGATTCGAGAAAACATCACCTCCCTAGAAAGCGTATTTTGTAGATCCAGGTAAAGAAATAAAATCCTGACTGTCCCAGACTCTTATAAGAAATGCACGTCCTAACTTGAATTCAAAACCTTTTATATAAATCTCAAACTCTTTAACATCACGCTTCGTAACTTGGATTAAAACCCTTTACTCACAAGCTCAGAAAATGTTTCACAAGATCTTGAATCAATTCGTAGGATCCTTCTATTATTAATTTAACAGGAGCACTTTTGTCACATGATGAGTGTACGGTGACAAGCTAATTAACAAAGTGGCCGACAGCTTGATGTCCACATATATAATTGATTAAATATTGTCATCACTTGCAATGCAAGCTAGGAACAAGTAGATGTTTTTGCCCTAACTTGTATCTACGACTCATTTTGAAGCGCTTAACATCTGTCTTAACTGGTGGGTGATATTGCATGATAAATTAACGCCAGGTTTCATATGATGCCCTGGACCATGCATATCTCTCACAATGCAATGTGGAATGTAACAGTGACATTTTTATTTTTCATTTTAATCTCTTAACCTTTTTTATTGTATGCTTTAATTGCAAAATTATTTTCAAATCTATTAGCTAGGGATAAAATCAAAATAAACAGGATCAAATTAGAAAAGGAGTTGAAAATGGGTAATGTGTTTAAAGTTGACGTAAAAAAACACAATTTAACACCTTATTTATAAAATTACACCTTTTTAGTTCCTTATGTTTTCTGAATTCAATTTTGATACACAACTTTATTTTTATTATTTTTAAATCCTTGGTTTTTGAATGAGAGAAATATTCACTAGATTTCAACATAAAAAAAAAAGTCGTCATTTCCGTGCCGCCAAATGGGTTGATATTGGTATCCATGGGTTCTATTTCATGAAAGGAGTTGGATGATGGTTATTTAAAATTTCAATATTACCTAAAAAGTCAGATGAAAGTCCAGAAAGAAACATTTAATCCAATTTGATTTCATGTTTTGGGGCATTTATGGAATTTTTTATGTTAATAAAGTGATTTCTAGGTGTTGTGAAGGTGTTTATAAGATGTTTTTTTTTTAATTAAAATAGGTTAAAATAGGGGATTTTGGGGCAAAACTTACTTTGCTCTCATTTTCCAGCTACTATAATGGTGGCTGAATTTTGAGCAACATACGACATATCGTTTATTTTAAGAGACAACATGTCATCAAAATAAATTTTTAATAAAAAAAACGGATGATAGGTCATTTATCCCTTAAAAGTATTAAAAAAATATAAGGCTTAAGTACGCGGGTCTAGGCCATCAGGCCCAAACGCCTAGGCTCTTTCTTTTAATAGGCCTAGACATGCTGGGCTCTTTTATGAGGCTTCTTTTTTTTTTTACAATTCTTTTTATTCTTTATTTTGGTGCAACATAAATTTAATTGAAAAACTATTAGATCTCGTTGAGTTCTTAGGATGGATCCGTGATTCAATGAGTTATGACACAACATCCAGGGTTTTTTTTAAAAGATTTTTCACCAAAAGTTTTTTTAAAATACAATTTAACCCTTTGTTATTATTGACTTCTTTTGTTTAACTTAAAAAAAAGAAGCAATTTCATTATTTTTTTAACTTATCTAAAAAAAATTATGCCTAATTGAGATTATGTTTTGACATGGATTCTAAATTTTGTTTGTTAATTAAAGTTGATTGAGAAGAGTATGATATATTTTTAAAGTTTTAACTTAACTTCTTTTATAACTCATTTATTTACTTTTAGATTTAATCTGATTTGTGGTAAATTAAGACCTAATAAAAGTCCAATCAAGAAGAGAATAATGGAAGGAGGAAGAAAGACAAATTATCCAGTCTGATTAATTTATTATGATCATGTCCATTACTCGAGCTGTGAAGTTTGTGTTAACCCGGTTCGATATAGTTTGTCGTCATTTTTTTATTTCACTCCCTCAATTTTTTTTCTTGATATTTTTTTGTTTTTACATTTAACCTAGGGATAGACAAGGCTAAAATGACAGATATTTTTTATATATATAATTATATTACCATTTGAGTGAGGCGATCAATTTGTTATCCGTCTGCCTTGAAGAACAAATCACGCCAACTTTTTATTTATTTATTAATGGTTATGGTGGTTGATTAATTTATAATGATATATTGATCTGGATTTTAATCATCATTTGAAATAATTCATCATATATAAATAAAAATATTTATATTTATATTTTTAATATAATTATATGTTTCTCGTCTGACCCAAACCGACGCTTATGACAACACATAGTAAGAGGCTCGTTAAATGAAGTTTAGATAAAATATGTCTATGGAACCAGGGGCAGAACTAGGGGAGGCAAGCAGGCGCCGGATCCCTGCAAAACATTTTAAAATTTTCTATTATTTAATATTTTTTAATTTAAATAAATAAAATTTTTAATAATATATAATATTATATTAATTTTGATCGCCCTTGTAAAATGCACCCAGCTCCGCCCCTGTATAGAACCCTCATGACATTATTATTTTACTTCAACATTATTCCACCCATTAATTATTAAAAGTTACAACTCTTAATGACGACCTCTAATAATGAACCTCCAAGTAGGTTCATTATGTTGTCTCTATCTCTATGCATATGCAGGTTATCATGGTTCATGAATGTATAAATATAATGACGCAATGAAATGCATCATTATTGAAAGAATTTTATTTTTTAATTGGGGACTTAGCTTTACCGGATTAATTAGAGTCAGTGAACTTTTAATTACAGAATTTTATATATATATATATATATATATATATATATATATATATATATAACGTGAACAAGGTCTGGCAATTTGAAACAAAACAGGTTCAATTCAGTAATTAATTACGCCATTTGTGAATTACTCTCTAGATTTTAGAATAGAATATGTAATGTAATTAACTTCCTTTAACGAGGAACGAAGAAGAAACTTCCTTTAATGGACGCTGCCCATTTCAAACCCTAGAAATGCGTTAGAATTCTGCAACTATAACACCTTTTTCAGTAATGTTGACGAGGGGGAAAATACGCTTCAATCGACTCTTATGCATCACTACCTTTCTCTCCTCCCTCCGTAATAAACTAGATTTTTGTCAACACCTCTCCGCGCAAATATTATAATTTATTTTAATTTATTTAAAACATAAAAATATTAGGAAGCTAAAAAAATATATATTGAATAAAAAAATATTTTAAAATTTGAGATGAGAACATATTTTTATAAAAAATATTAAGATAATGACATATTGAATCGATCTAAATTTACTATAATTAACTTATAATCCAGAATATAATATCGTGGTAACCCCATGAAATTCAAATTAAAACACAATAGAAAGTTCAATTCTATTAAATAAAATATTATGAAGTGAGCCTATGATGACTATATTTAAGTAATTAAATTAGACCAATAAAAAATAATTTTTTTCTTAAAAAAATAAATCTAAAAAAGAATGAATAATAAATAAAAAGACTTAAGCTAACCCGGGTCACTTTTAAATTAGCGAACAATCTTATAGAAAAGAAATATAAAAAAGAATATCAACTTCCGTTAATTTTTCAAACTCGTGATCCGACTCAGTGGACCGAAAGCACTATGTATTATAAAACTGAGAAGTCCAATCTCCAATAAATCAAACAATGAAGGACGTCGAAATTAAAAAAAAAAAATTCAATTACATAAAAGTATCATAAACAAAAAATAGTAATTACAAAAATGATCAGGATAAATTAAAATCGAAATAAAAAAAAAAATTAGAGGGCAATTGTAAATTTTCAATTGAAAGGTAAATTAAAAAAAAAACTTAAACAAAGGAACAAAATAATCAAAAGATTAAAGATAAAATTAAAAATATAATATATCATAAATTTGGATTGAAGAATGAAATTGAAATAGGATAAAATACCCATCGATCTTTTTATTTTTTAGAAACCTTTAAAAAAATAAGATAAATACAATAATAAGAGTAATATAAGAAATAAAATAAATTGAACTTTATGTTTTTTAAATATAAAAATTTAATTTATTTATTAATTAAATTTAATTATAGTAGAGAATTAATTCCAAAGATGTTCTATTTTAAAAATAACAAAATTCAGTAAAATGAAATCTAAAAAATATATCCACCATTACTTTTAATCAGATACATTGTTATGGTGACTTCTATCACGAAATAAAATAAAATAAAATAATAGTTATATAGTTATTAGTCTGTACAAAAAATATCCACCGTCAGTCCGTCGAACTTGTCTTGAACGCGCCAGCCCAAGCGTAGGGGAAACTTGTATGTATGTAAACATGGATGGATGCCTTTCTTTCAAAAGAAGCCTAAAAAACGGAAAGGGTTGTTGAAACTTGATTCTGACCAAACGCGGCTCTTTCTCCTCCTCTGCTTCGCTTGCTCTCTCTCTCTTCTTCTTTGGCTCTCCTTTCTTTCTCTTTTTTTTTTTTTTTTATCACAAAACGACTACCTCTCTCTCTCTCTCTCCCGCAGACATCCCCGATTTCTCTTCGCTTTTTCCCTCCAAATTTAGTTTTCAAAAGAGCAAGTCCGAGTCAGCACCGAGTCACGTCTTGGTTCATGACATCACCACCACGTCATCCAATAAACTACCTCGTGGTGTGTGCCATAATTGTGGGACCCTTCCTCTGATTATTATAATTAAGATTGAGTCCTGAAATTGGTAACCTCTGTTAGTCCCCATAAGAGAGTATGTTGACACGTCAGCGTGTAACATCGATGACTACTAGACCAAAAGCCTAAACCAACCGCGTGAACCTTCTCTGGTTGCGGGGCCCCTTTTTTGTGCTGTCTTACGCTCAAGACAAAGGTCCGCCTCGTGTATCCTAGGTGGCTGCATTTTCTTATTTGTAATCAATCAATGGTCGCTTGTCAACCACAATAATTCCTCTCTCTCTCTCTCTCTCTCTGAGGATCTTCTCTATGCATATGCTCATTGATTTCAATTTGAAATATATATATATATATATATATATATATATATATATATATATAAAAGATATTGTAAGTGCATCAATTATAGAGATGATTTTGATTTAAAAAAAAGGGTAAATTATATTAGATTCGAGTGACTATATGATGAAGAATTATGGTCCGTCAATTATATGGCGCCATTGGTTTTGATATTATTGATGTGCGAATGGCTGTATTTTATATTGAAGGGAAAAAAATGAATTTAAATTAATAAGGTAATATAAGATTTATTATTATTTACTGTTACTAGCTATACAAATTTCTTGAAATATATTTATACTATTTCCTTCCACTGCTATTTTCCCCCCTACATCTATTAATTTACTCCATTTGCTCTTGAACAAGGAAAGAAAGTCCATGGACTATACCCATTTATTTACTAGAAAGTAATTTTTTTTAAAAAAGTGAATTTTGAAAAAAATAAATTCCGAAAAAGTAAATTATTTTTTAATGTTTAGTAGTGTAATGAAAAATAAGTTGGAAAATAATTTTCAGTGTTTGGTTATATCATAAAAAATAAGTTGGAAAATAACTTATTAATGTTTTATTTTTTTCAAATTTATTAAAATAATAAGGAATAAATCTTACAAATTAAAAAGTTGAATGAGAATGAAATTAAAAAAATATAATTTTATAAATTATCTCAAATAAAAAAATAGAGATCAAATCTAAAAAATAAAAAAAATTAAAAGATGAAGAAATTAAAATAATAATAATAAAAATTTTATAAATTATTTCAAATAAAATAAGTAATAATAAAAAAAATAAGGATCAAATTTGATAGATAAAGAATTTCAATTAAAAAATGATAAGGGAAAAGCAAATAACAATTATAAAAATGAGGATCAAAATTAATATAAAAATTAAATTTTAAGAGATGAAATTAAAAAATAAATATTTAAAACAAAATATATATAGCAATTAAAAGTTTGAGGATCAAATTTGATATAATCAAAAAATAATATGATATTTCTAAATTTTTCACAACTTTCAGAAAGTGTTTTTCGTCTAAAATAAAAGGAAAATACTTTTCTAAAAACCAAGTTAAATTTTTATTTAATTGGAAAATATTTTTTATTGATCAATTTTTTTAGTAGTAAATAAATAAAAAAAATTAAAAATTATCTTTAAAAAAACAAACGCAGCATATATTTTGCTTTGAAAAATCGCATTTTACGTAGCTAGCTAGAAGTCAAGGAAAGAAATTACATGGTTCTAGAAGGAAGCTTCTTTCCATTCAATTGCTTGGTTTATTTTTTCTCCCAAGACGTTTCCCCTGGGCTTCTTGTGTCGACGAGAGATACTTTTATGATATCATAATATTCAAGTTTGAAAAGAGCATTTAACAACAGCCTTTTACTCATGACTCTGTCCAATTCGTACCAAAGCTGCAATATATTCTAATAAATTGTCAATTCCAATGCTTCGTATTTGACGTATTAGCTGGAAAAACCTTAAAAGAAATAAG